>Ga0182024_10006287_pt1 | contig 26170 bp, 25 predicted proteins | sample P32metaG_FD_120480 | JGI IMG/M metagenome (GOLD analysis project Ga0182024, IMG submission 120480) | Permafrost microbial communities from Stordalen Mire, Sweden - P3-2 metaG (Illumina Assembly) | ecosystem: Environmental > Terrestrial > Soil > Wetlands > Permafrost | place: Sweden: Stordalen... | reverse complement strand
TGTCCGGCGAGACCGCCGAACAAGTGGTAAACCACATCGACGAGCGCGAGCTGGCCGATGTGATTTACGAATTCGGTGAGGAAAGGAGGTCGCGGAGAATCGCCAGAGCCATTGTCCGGTCGCGGCCGATACGTACGACGAGGCAACTTGTCGAGGTTGTATCGGCCGCGGCCCGGTCAATGAATCGGAAACATGAGCGGATTCATCCGGCGACCAGAACTTTTCAAGCTCTCCGAATATTCGTAAACCGTGAGCTGGACGATCTGAAAGCCTTGATGGAAGCGGCGCCGCGGTTGCTGAAACCAGGCGGACGGTTGGTGGTGATCAGCTTTCATTCGCTGGAAGACAGGATCGTAAAAGATGCGATGCGCGAGGGGGCGAAGGACATGCACTTTCGATTACTCACGAAGAAGCCGGTGACGGCATCTGAAGGCGAGATTGAAACGAATCCGCGGTCGAGAAGCGCGAAGATGCGGGCGGCGGAAAGAATTTGAGTTAGTACGAGTTCGAGTCAAAAAAGTTTGGGTTTCCCCCGGAAAAACAGCCGGGGATCCCGGTGCGGTGATAGTAAGGCGTGCCGGGAAACGAATTTAGCAGGGCGGCTGTTCGGTTCGAGCAACCGCAACTCTGTGGTGGAGTTTTACCGAAGCGGCCAAGAAAAAATAGAACAAGGCCGCGTTCGGTAAGAAAAACTGGGACCTTGAAATGACCTTTACCGGCACCGTTATCGCAGATCTGATGGCAGCGGTCGAACGGGCGGAACTCACGCGGGATGTCTTACTCGCAGGAGCCGCTGAGCTTGTAACTTCACCCCACGAATCCACCCTGGAGCAAAGCTGGTTCGCTTCGATTCAGGACAATGCAGAGTACGATCCGAAACTTCTTGGAGTGGCTTAATTATGAGTGCCCTGGCAATGCAAAGCGCAGCTCGTCCCGCCCGAAGTAAATCCTGCTGGATGGGAACCCCGGAAATTTATTTCCGCAAGAGCATCGACAACTCGCGACTGGTCAAGGTTGAAGACCCACGCCGCGGGCGGGAGATGAAGTTCTTCGGAATTGCTTTGTGCTGCCTTTTCTTGTTGGTCATGGGATATGCGCTGCAACATTTCCGCGCCATTGAATACGGCTACAAGATTGAAGTGCTGCGATCGCAGCGCGATGGGTTGGTGGAGATGAACCGCGCCCTGAGATTGGAAAAAGCGTCCTTGCGCGATCCGGAGCGCATCGATGTGATGGCGCGAAGGCTGGGCATGCAATCGCCGCAACCCGGGCAAGTGATGCGCATGGAAGTCTCTGCAGATTCAGCAGCGCCGGTGATGGCAAGCATCACTCCGGTAGCTGTGACTTCTCGATGGTAGGTCTCTTATTGTAGAGACGGGGCTTGCCCCGTCTCACTGACGATTCGTTAGCGCTGCGTACGAGACGCGGCAAGCCGCGTCTCTACGGAAAATCTGACGTACTTTCGCATCAACGGCGGCTTCCCGGAGCCGCCGAAAGTTTCTGAGGACTGGAAGTGGCGGCAAGTAATACTTCGAACGGCGCACGATTCAGGCTGTATGCCCTGTCTGGATTTTTGTGCTTTTGGCTGCTGGCGATCTGCCTGCGGCTCGTCTATCTCCAAATTTTTTGCTACGGCGACTTCGCGCGCCGCGCGCAACACCAGCAGCAGCGCAGCTTTGATCTTTCGGCGAAGCGCGGCGTTATCTATGATCGCGCTGGACGCGAACTTGCCATGTCGATCCAAGTGGACTCAGCTTTCGTGGTGCCGTCGGAAGCTCCCGACCTCGCTAATACCGTAAGCCTGATCTCTCGCATAACGAAAGAGGATCCACGGGTTGTGCTCGCCGACTGCCGCGGGCACAAGACATTTTGTTGGGTGGCGCGAAAGGCCGACGCCGAAACCATCGAGCGTATTCGGGCGCTGAACCTGCAGGGCATTCACTTTCAGAAAGAACCGAAGCGGTTTTATCCCAAGCGTGAATTGGCGGCACAAATTCTTGGCTATGTGGGCACCGACGATCAGGGACTGAGCGGACTGGAGCGGCAATTCAATCAGCAACTGCAGGGCAAGCCGGGTAAGCTGATGATTTCCGTCGACGCGCGCAAGCGCTGGTTTGCCAGCGTTGAAAAGGAACCTGAGTCGGGCAATAGCGTCGTGCTCACTATTGATCAGAACATTCAGTACATTGCCGAGCGTGAACTGGAGCGCGGCATGGAAGAGAGCCATGCTATCGCTGGTACGGTGATCGTGGAAAATCCGCACACCGGCGAAATCCTGGCGCTGACGAACCGCCCCACTTTCAATCCCAACATTCGCAAGGAAATTAAGAACGAAGCGCTCAAAGACCGGGCGGTGAGCGACGTTTACGAGCCGGGCTCCACTTTCAAGATGGTGACACTCTCCGCCGGACTGGAAGAAAAGATCACGCGTCCGGATGAGATGTTTGACTGCCAGATGGGATCGATCGTCATTAATGGCATGCGCATTCGAGACAGCAAGCCGCACGGCATGCTGTCTGTGGCGGACATTCTGGCGGAGTCGAGCGATGTGGGCGCTATCAAAGTTGCGCTGCGCTTAGGGGAAGATCGTTTTTATAAATACATTCGCGCTTTTGGATTCGGCCAGCAGACTGGCATTGAACTTCCTGGCGAAACGCGCGGCCTGACGAAGCCGGTCGAGCGCTGGTCGAAGGTTTCGATTGGCGCAATTTCCATGGGTCAGGAAATTGGAATTTCTCCACTGCAACTTGCTTCGTTGATTTCGACCATTGCCAATGATGGTGTGCATGTTCCTCCGCGAATTGTGGCTGGGACGATTGCACCGCAGAACGCTCCGCAGACGATTGCGTTTCAGCCCGCGGAAGGGACGCGGGTGATTTCTTCGCTAACGGCGGCGCAGATGCGGCAGATGCTGCAGGGAGTCGTGCTGCACGGAACGGGGCGCAAGGCAGTTCTCGAAGGCTATAGTTCCGCGGGAAAAACTGGGACGGCGCAGAAAGTTGATCCCAATACGGGCACGTACTCAAAGACAAAGTATGTTGCGTCGTTCGCGGGATTCGCTCCTATTAATGATCCGCAACTGGCGGTAGTAGTGATTCTCGATTCCGCGGTTGGGCTGCACCAGGGCGGGCAGGTCTCGGCTCCAATCTTTCAGAGAGTGATGCAGCAGTCGCTGGAATATTTGCACGTGCCGCATGACGTTCAGTTTCCGACCAGTGGTCAGACTCTGCTGGCTCGCCGCAATGTGCCGGAGGCAAGCCTCGAAGAAAGTTCGCCCGATCATCTAGGCGCGAGTTTGGACATGGCGGACGCGGGAGTGGCGCCACAGCGAGCGCCTGCGGCAGCTGCAGCGGTTAAGCCTAGTCCAATTTCAGCGCAGGTGGTTCCGGCGGGCATGGTCACTCGAGAAAACACGGGGGGCAATGCTGTTGGAAAACAATCAGACGCCAGCGCGAAGAAATCATCAGCAATGGTGGCGGCCAACCAGCAACTCGCAAATTCATCTTCGCAGGTTAGCTCCAATGCTCAGAGCTTGCCAGCGGGGGGTACTGTCGTTCTGGACGTAGAAGAAGGAGGGATCGAGGTCCCATCTTTCCTGGGAAAAAATCTGCGCATTGCCATTGAGGCGGCGCAGGAGGCGGGGCTCGATCTCGACGCGGTGGGCAGCGGCGTGGCGCGGGATCAATCGCCGCAGCCTGGTTCTCACGTCGCGGCGGGGTCGCGGATCACGGTGAAGTTCGGCCGATAGTTCGCGCCTCGCGGGCTCAAATTTTCTGCGGACGAAGTCAAAGACCTACCACAGGGGGCACCGAGGTCTCACAGGGCTCACGGGGAAGGCAGAGTTAGCTATTTATAATCACTCCAATGACGTTTCAACAGCTTCTGCAGGGCGCCGAGGTTCTTTCACAGAGTGGGAATCCTGGCGTTTCAGGGGTGGAGTACGACTCGCGGCGCGTGCGCCCTGGAACTGTTTTTATTGCCATGAAGGGCGAGACGAGCGACGGCAATCGTTTTATTGATCAAGCGATTTCCGCCGGAGCTGTCGCTATCGTTACTGATTCTGCCAATGAAACTCCACGGACCGGCGTGGCATGGGCGCGGGTCGTGCATGGGCGGCGTGCGTTGGCTCGTCTTAGCGCCAATTTCTACAAACGTCCGGCAGAACGAATTCCTAACACGGGAATCACTGGGACCAACGGAAAGAGTACGACTGCTTTTCTGATCGAATCCATACTGAAAGCCGAGGGCCGCAAAACGGCGCTGGTTGGGACGATTGAATATCATGTCGCGGGAAGAATTCTTCCGGCTCCGCACACCACGCCTGAATCTCTTGAACTGAACCGGCTTCTAGCCGAAGCTTTGGGCGAAGGAGTTACGGAAGCGGTGATGGAAGTCTCGTCGCACGCACTGGAACAGCAGCGTGTTTTCGGAATTCCGTTCGATGTCGCCGTATTTACAAATCTTACGCGAGACCATCTCGATTACCACGGCACGATGGCAAAGTATTTTCAATCCAAGCAAGTGCTCTTCGAAGGCTGCGGAACGGAACCGCCTCGATCCGCCGTGCTGAACATTGATGATGAACACGGGCGACAGTTGCAGAGGGTTTCCAAAAAAAGAAGCGGAGTGGTCTTTACCTACGGGATGACGTCGGGTGACTTTTACGCGGAGTCGGTCGAAGTAACGCCTCGGGGGACGCGATTTCAGATGATCACGCCCCACGGCAAGCTCGCAATTTGGTCGTCGATGATTGGCCATGTGAATGTGCACAACGTGCTTGCCGCCGCTGCTGCTGGATATGCGCGTGATTGTTCCAGCCATGCGATTGCGGAGGGAATTTTTAATCTCGCCAGCGTTCCTGGCCGTTTCGAGCGCGTGGATTGCGGGCAGCCGTTTACGGTAGTTGTGGATTACGCGCATACGGACGACGCGCTACGAAATCTCATCGCGCTGGCTCGCGACTTTGTTGCACGGGCGGGGCTTAAAGGCAGGGTGATTACACTTTTTGGTTGCGGAGGAGATCGCGATCGCGCGAAGCGTCCGCTAATGGGCGAGGCCGCGGGCAAGGGCAGCGACTTCGTTGTGCTTACCTCAGATAATCCGCGCTCTGAAGACCCGCTTGCGATCATTAACGACGCGGTGGTTGGATTGCAGAAATCGGGGACGAAATATTCGATGGAACCGGACCGGCACAAGGCCATCGCGCTGGCGCTGGAACAGGCATCGCCTGGCGACATTGTGCTTCTGGCGGGCAAGGGCCACGAAAAAATTCAAACCACTAAAGAAGGATCAATTCCTTTCGACGATGTGGAAGTCGCGCGTGAGATGCTGAAGACGCTGGGTTACGACTGCAGAAGCGCCGCCAAAGCCGGTCTTGCTGGAAAGACAATATGAAGTTGCCGCTCTCACGCATTGCCGAGTTTATCTCGGCTTCCGTACAACCAGCGGACGGGCAAGGCGAAAGCAGCACCGTTGCTTTGGGATATTCGATTGACTCTCGAACCGTACAGCCTGGAGAGCTTTTTTTTGCGGTGAAGGGTGAAAGACTGGATGGTCACGACTTCGTCGCGCAGGCACTGAGCCGCGGCGCGCTAGCTGCGGTGGTACAGAAAACCCAGGTGTCGCGGTATCCGAAATCTGCTGCACTGCTCGCGGTTGACGACACGCTTACGGCGCTTCAAGTGCTAGCGACGGCGGTGCGAAAAAAATGGGGAAAGACCGCGATTGGCATTACCGGATCGATGGGCAAAACTACCACCAAAGAAGCGGTGGCGCATTTGCTCGCAGCTAAATTCCGGGTACATCGCACGAAGGGAAATTTCAACAATCACTTTGGGCTGCCGCTGGGACTGCTTACTCTGGAGCCCGAATATGATGTTGCTGTGGTGGAGATGGGAATGTCGAACGCTGGCGAAATTGCCGCTCTCGCCCGAATCGCTTTGCCGAATCAGGCCGTGGTTACGAATGTTGCTCCAGTGCACCTTGAGAGCTTCGACTCGCTGGCCGGAATTGCACGCGCCAAGTATGAGCTGATTGAAGCTCTGCCCAGCGGAGGCGTTGCCGTTTTGAACGCGGACGATGAATATGTGAGCCAGTTCGGCCGCAACTTTAAGGGGAAAGTTATTTTTTTTGGGTTAAAGCCAACGGCGGATGTTCGCGCGGAAAATATCGAGGTGGCTGGTCGCGAAGGTACGCGCTTCGACTTGATCAGCCACGAGGTTCGGCAAGCGGTGCAAAGTCCGCTGCTCGGCAAGCATAACGTGTACAACGTGCTGGCCGCGGCGGCGGTGGCTGTTGAGCATGGCATTACGCCGTCTGAGATTGCGGCGGCGCTGCCGTCTCTGGAGGCGGCCGATAAGCGGGGGCAGGTCGTCCAAGTGGGTAACGTAGCGGTGCTGTACGATTGCTACAATTCAAGTCCGAAGGCGTTAATGGCTGCGGCAGATACATTGGCGGCGCTGCCGGCGCGCCGGCGAATTGTGGTAGCGGGCGAGATGCTGGAGTTGGGATCGAGCGGAGAAGAGTTGCATCGTGAATGCGGGCGCTATATTGCTGGAAATGCGGCAGGAAGTGCTGCAGAAAATGCTGCTCGAAATGCTGCAGGCGGCCAAGCGGCGCGTAAACTGGACTTTCTACTGGGCGTGCGCGGATTGGCGAAGCCAATGGTGCAAGCGGCGCGAGAAGCAGGTATGGACGCGGAATTCGTCGCTACGCCGGAGGAAGCCGGAGAATGGCTCGCGCGCGAAACTCGAGAAGGCGATGTCGTATTGCTGAAAGCATCGCGCGGCGTGAAACTGGAAAAAGCGCTGGACAAGTGGAAAGAAAAAAGTGGCATTCCCAACGCCTCGAGCGCAGGGAAATAAAATTTAGAGCTGACAGCTAAGAGCTGAAAGCTGTAGTTGGAGGCGGATTGCTTTACTGGCTGCTCTATCTGAAACTGTTCCATTATTTTCCGCCCTTCCGCATTTTTCGTTACCTCACGTTTCGCACCGCCTTTGCCAGCCTGACGGCGCTTTTCACCGGGCTCATCGTTGGTCCGGTCGTGATTCGACGGCTGCGGGATTTCCAGATTAGTCAGTACATACGCGAAGAGGGGCCGCAGGCCCATCAGAAAAAAGCGGGCACGCCGACTATGGGCGGGCTGCTGATCGCTATTGCGATTCTCGTGCCTACTTTGCTCTGGGCTGATCTCAGCAATCCTTTCGTTTGGATCGCGGTATTTTCCACGCTGGCTTTCGCGGCCATCGGTTTCACCGATGACTATCTGAAGGTAGTGCATCGGCGCAATCTAGGGCTCACTGCGCGGGCCAAACTCGGGTATCAGATTGCCGCTAGCGTTTTGATTGCTGTTGCCTTGATCGCGCTGCAGCACCGCGGACAATATTCGACGCGTCTGCTGGTTCCTTTCTTGAAACAGATTCATCCTGACCTGGTGATCCAACGCCTGGCTCTTCACCCGCACCTCTGGCCGCTGGCCTTTCTGCCGTTCGTGGCTTTTGTTGCGCTTGTAATTGTGGGATCGAGTAATGCAGTCAATCTGACAGACGGCCTTGATGGACTCGCGATTGGATGTACCGTGATCGCGGCGGGCGCGCTTGCGGTTTTGACCTACCTCAGCGGGCATGCGACTTTCGCCACATATCTTGAATTGCAGCGCATGCCGCAGGTTGGCGAACTTACAGTGTTTTGCGGAGCGATGGTTGGATCGTCGATTGGGTTTCTTTGGTACAACGCGCATCCGGCGGAAGTTTTTATGGGCGATGTTGGCTCGCTGGCGCTGGGGGGCGCGATTGGCACGGTTGCGGTCATGATTAAACAGGAGTTGCTGCTGCCGTTCATTGGCGGAATTTTTGTGATTGAGGCGCTGTCGGTAATTCTGCAGGTTGGATCGTACAAGTTGCGCAAGAAGCGTATTTTCAAGATGGCGCCAATTCACCATCATTTCGAATTGCTGGGCTGGTCGGAGTCGAAGGTGATTGTACGTTTCTGGATCGCTTCGCTGGTGTTCGCGCTTTTTGCGCTGACAACGTTGAAGCTGCGATGAAAATCTACCACGGAGACACGGAGTCACGGAGAAAAAACGATGGCTTTTTGTCTTTAACTATGTCTCGGTGCTTCGAGTAGATTGAATGGATCTCAAAGACAAACGCGTGCTGGTCGTGGGGCTCGGGAAATCCGGGGTCGCATCGGCGCTTTTTTTGAAGTCGCGTGGGGCGCGGGTTACGGTCTCCGATTCCAAACCGGAGGCGGAACTGCGCGATGAAATTCTGCTTCTGCTGGAACATGGGATCACGGTTGAAACGGGAGGTCATGGTGACCGAACTTTTCGCGGGCAAGATTTGATTGTGGTAAGTCCGGGTGTCCCGGTGGATGCGCCGCAACTGGTGCAGGCGCGAAACCTGGGAGAGCCGGTGATTGGCGAAATTGAACTGGCAGCGCAGTTTCTGGCTGGGCCGATCGTTGCGATTACTGGAGCGAACGGCAAAACTACTACTACGTCATTGGCCGGAGAAATTATTGCGGCTGGAAACTTTTCTACTCTTGTCGGCGGAAATATTGGAACTCCGGCGATCAGTCTTGTAGATCAGGCTGGAGCGGCGACGTGGACGGTGCTGGAAGTGTCGAGCTTCCAACTTGAAACGATTGTTGCATTTCACCCGCGAATCGCGGTAGTTCTTAACATCACGCCGGACCATCTGGATCGCCATAAGACTTTCGACAATTATGTAAATGCCAAGGCGCGCATTTTTGAGAATCAACGGACGGAGGATTTCTCCATTCTTAATGCTGACGATCCGACTGCTGCTGCGCTGGCGGGACGCACGCGCGCGCAGGTGATTTGGTTCAGCCGCAAGAAGGAAGTTGAGCGCGGAGCTTTCGCCCGAGGCGGTCATCTTTATTTTCGCGATGGAAGCGAAGAGCGCGAAATTATGCCGCTGGCTGAGATTCCGCTGAAGGGCGCGCATAATCTGGAAAATGTGTTGGCTGGAGTCTCGGTTGGGATGATCGTCGGTTGTGATGGCCAGCAGGTGCGGCAGGCGGTTCGAAACTTCAAGGCGGTTGAGCACCGATTGGAATTTGTTGCTCGAGTTGCAGGGGTGGATTATTACAACGATTCCAAGGCCACGAATGTTGATGCCACGATTAAGGCGCTTGAATCTTTTCCGGCAAACATCCACCTGATTCTTGGCGGCAAAGATAAGGGAAGCGACTATAGCGTGCTGCACGAATTGCTGCGGGATCGGGTGAAACGGGTTTACACGATTGGCGCAGCGGCGTCCAAAATCGAATCGCAGCTTCGGGACGTGGCGGAAATTGAACACTCCGAAACTTTGGAAAATGCTATTCGGCATGCGAGCGAATCTGCTGTGGCTGGCGATATTATTTTGCTGGCTCCGGCTTGCGCCAGCTTTGATCAATTTCAAAGTTATGAGCATCGCGGGCGAGTGTTTAAAGAGACGGTGCATTCGTTGGCTCTGGCTCGATCGACTTAAACCAGTGGAGAGACGGGCGTCTCGCCCGTCTGGCCGGGCGGGGACGCCCGGCGCTCCACCGTTATCGCAGCGGTAAACCGCTGCGCCACCCAAATTCTCCTTGATAATCGTGAAAGTTCTGCTGAACCAAATCAGTTATCTTCTGTTCGAAATTCACAGTGAAAGTGCTCTGCGTATGCGCTAGCGCGTGGTGAAATGGAAACTCCATGGCCAAGCGGGTTAGCGTCGATCGATGGATGTTTACGGTAACCACGGTGCTCGTGTTTATCGGGCTTGTCATGATTTTCAGCGCTTCCGCGGTGATGGCCAAGGAGCGGTTCGGATCGGCCTATGCATTTCTGATTAAGCAACTGGTGTGGGCGATTGCAGGGTTCGTGGTGATGGTCATCGCGATGAAGGTCGACTATAAGCGGCTGCAACATCCGGCGCTGGTTTTCACCAGTCTCGGGTTTACCATGCTCTTGCTTGTTTCGGTCTTCTTTCTTGATCGCGCGCACGGGACGCATCGCTGGTTTCACTTGGGGCCGATTTCCTTGCAGCCTTCGGAGATGGCGAAACCGGCGCTGATCCTGTTTCTGGCGTGGTTTCTCCAGGATAAAACCGAAGCAATCGATGACTGGCGAAATACGCTTATTCCCGCGATCGTTCCTACTGGCGTGTTTCTTGCGCTGATTGTTTTTCAACCTGATCTTGGGACGGCGATTGCTTGCGCGGGCATTACGGCATGCGTGTTGTATGTCGCGGGAATTCGCGTGCGTTACTTCGGATACGCTTTAGGCGCAGCGCTGCTGCCGCTTTATTTTTTGATTTTTCACGTGGCTTACCGCCGTGATCGCATTCTTGCCTTCCTGAATCCGTATGCCGATCCAAAGGGATTTGGGTTTCATATTATTCAGTCGTTGATTGCGGTTTCGACTGGAGGCGTTACGGGAGTTGGTTTGATGGAAGGGAAACAGAAACTTTTTTATCTTCCGGAGCCGCATACAGATTTTATTTTTGCGGTGACTGCGGAAGAGTTGGGATTGATGGGGGCGCTTGCGGTCATTATTCTTTTCGCGATTTTTCTGTGGCGCGGAACGCGGGCGGCGCTGCGAACGCAGGATAATTTTGGGCGGTTTCTGGCGGTCGGAATCACGAGCATGATTGTGTTGCAGGCGTTCATGAATATCAGCGTGGTTTTAGGATTAATGCCCACGAAGGGGATTCCGCTGCCGCTTGTTTCTTATGGAGGGTCGTCGTTGTTTGTGACTTTGATGTGTGTTGGAGTTCTGCTGAATATTACGAAGCAAGCGGAATAGACCCCCCACCACCTGCCCAACAATATCCATTAAAGCTAATGTAATCATTTTGTTCGTCGGAAATTACTTCTCAAAATCCAGCACAGCGGATGCAGTTTTGGTGTCGGCAAAAATCGCTACCACCAAGGGCACTAAGGTACACGAAGGCTTTACTTGGGAATAGGGGAATTTGTAAGAGTTTCCGCGCGAATCTATTAGAAAACTGCTAGCTGGGCGCTACCGCCCCTCAACATAAATTTAATTATCAACGAGGAAACCAATGGGCTGCGGGCCCATTGGGGTTGCTCTTACTTTCCGATCCACAACCTAGTTTGGCACGGGGCTGTATATGGGTCTGTGATGGCCATCACGGGTTGATTGTGACGAAAACGGAGGCGGTATTAACAGGGAACGTTCGCGGAAGCTAGGTTCGAGAGGCGTGATTGGCACACGTCTAGATTTGTGGCGATGCCTGCCGGGCGGGGACGCCCGGCGCTCCATTACACGGCGCTCCATTTACACCGGCGCTCTATTACCCGGCGTTTCCGACTGGTGCTTCACTACTGTTGGCTTAGGATTATCTCGGCGGTTTTTCCGGCTCGGGCTGAGATGTGGCCTTTTAGCGGACCTTTTCTTGCGTTGACTTCTACCAATTGGCCCTTGCCGGCGCGGGTGGGCAGGACGAAGTTGCCGTTCTGATCGGTGACTGCTTTATCGGAGTTTCCATCGATGTAGACGGTCGCTCCGGCTACGGCTGTCATATCCTCGTGAACTACAACTCCTCGAAGAATGCCTGAGGTTTCGGCTACGGTTTGAATGGTCGCGGTCGGGTAATAATCGCCGGCGAGAATTAGCGTGGAGTTGCCGTTGAGGAATTCATCTTTGGCGGATGCGGAGAAAGATATTTTGCCGTCGGCGGGACGGGATTGCTGGGGGATGTCGAGAGCCCATCCGCTGCCGTCCATTCTTAATTCACCGGTGGAGGATTTCACCTGGGCGAGTTCCATGGGGGTTTGATCCGGACGCAAGACTACGACTTGAATGTGATAGACGCCACGTGATTTTAGAATCGCGGAAGCGAGTAAGGGAGCGGCACCGAGCGCCAGGATGGCGGCCGCTGCTATCGCTGCAAGCACCGTTTCTTTTTGGCGGAGAAGATAGGCGGCGATGGATGCCGCGATGAGTACGGCGCAGGAGGCGACCATTCCTTGGTGGCCGATGTGGCTGGCTATTTTCAGGAGTTGCTCTAGCATACCTTCCACTCTGAGTTGAGTAGAACCGGGAAGGATAAGGTGGTGCAAGTTACTTGGGAGTGGGTGGCTCGTGGTGATTCGAGTCGGAGAAGGTCAAGTGCTTACCACAGGGAACACAGAGGATTCACGGAGGGCAGAGAGGAGAAGGTTCAGTGCTTACCACAGAGGACACAGAGGGATCACGGAGGTCACAGAGGATATCTGCACGTTGAGTCGCTCAGGGAGTCAGGACGCGATTAGGCAGTCTTTCTCGCAGACGGCACAGAAGGGCAAGGGTATATCCCAACTTTCGTTGTCGCCGAATGTGAAGGTGGCTGTCAGGTAATACATTCTGGTGCCGCAGGTGGGGCAATGCTGGATTTCTGGAGCTTTGAGGGATTCATTGGTCAGGAAATCTTTTATGGATTGTTTGAGGGTTTTATCGCGGAGCATTGGGAACCTCCGGGCGAATGGGAATTAACCCAAGCACAAGAGGCTGCTAACGGGGCAGCAAGTTTTGTGTAGTCAGTTTTATTGTACGCCAAGCACAGCGGGTGAGAACTCGATGTGAGTGTGGTGGTGATCGGAGTTGCACGCGAAGCAGTTTGCATGCCGAGTTCGCGGCTGAGCATGGGCGCTGAGTTTTTACGTTAGGTTTGTACGATGAGGTATAGATGCCCGATTTTTGCGGTCCTATAGTTGGCCGATTATGTTGCTGCCCGAGCGTTATCCGATTTGTCCGCTTTGCAATCAACCGGTGGAGCTCGGCACTTCGTTGACCGATGATGTCGGAAAAGTGGTGCATGATGGGTGTCTTGTGGGCAGAGTGAAAGAGCGATCGCCGAAAGCATCCAACAAAGGAAAGCTGCGACCACGTGAAAAAGAACCTTCCGCGACCCGCGACTTGGATTACTCGGCAGGCCTGTCAGAGTATGAGAGGGAAAGTCTTGCGGCGGAGGCCATCCTGAAGGCGCGCCGGGAGAAGAAGCGGCTGATATGTCCGCCTAAAGTCTAGGCAAAGTCCCATCCAATTCGAATTGATTAATTCCTCAACGGTGAGGCTGCTGATTTCGTTGTGGCCGGGCGGGGACGCCCGGCGCTCCATTATTTATTTATTTTTTTATTTATTAATTCTTTTTGATTCTTGGGCGCTGCCTAGACGGGGCAAGCCCCGTCTCTACGGATTGCGTTCAAGGGCTAGCAACTGCTGCTTCCTCGCTATGCCCCACCGATAGCCGCCTAATTCACCGTCTTGACGCACTATGCGATGGCAGGGAATTGCCACGGCTATGGGGTTGGTGGCGCAGGCTCGGGCCACGGCTCGGCTGGCTTGCGGCATGCCGAGTTTTTTGGCCAGGGCGCTGTAGGAGCGGGTTTCTCCGCGGGGAATTTGTTGCAGGGCTTCCCAGACCTGGCGTTGAAAAGCGGTGGCGCGAATGTCCAGCGGCAGGGAGTGGTTGGTTTCGTGGCCTTCGATGAGGCTGGTCAAGCTGTCTCGCCATTGGGACAAGGCAGCGTCATCGCGGCGGCGGACGGCAAAGGGAAATTCGCGCATTAATCCTTGTTGAAGTTGCTGGTCGGAATCGCCGAAGCTGATGGCGCAAATGCCTTTGTCGGTGGCGGCGATGAGCATGCGTCCGAGGGGCGAATTGGCGGTGGTGTAGCGGACGATGGAGGCTACGGCTCCGCGGCGATATTTATCTGGGGTCATGCCGAGTTGGGCGGCGGTGCGCTCGTAGAGGCGACTGCTGGAGCCGTATCCGGCGGCATAGAGGGCCGTGGTGACGGAGTGTCCGGACTGCAAATTTTGTTTGACCTGGCGGAGGCGGCAGGCGTCGATGTAGGCCTTGGGCGAGACTCCTAGAGCGGCCTTGAAAGTTCGCTGCAGATGGAACGTGCTGCGGCGAAATTCTTTGGCTAGCAGGCTGAGGGTCAATTGCCCGTCGATATGTTGCTCGATGTAGCGGCAGATGGCGCGAACCAGCGCGGATTGCGGGTTTCCGTCGATGGCTTTGGGACGGCAGCGGAGGCAAGCGCGATATCCGGCGTGTTCGGCGGCGGGGGCGTCGTCGAAGAAAGTGACGTTTTCGCGGCGCGGACGCTTGGCGGGGCAGGACGGACGGCAGAAAACTCCGGTGGTGGAGACGGCGAAGACGAAGGACCCGTCGAGAGATGAATCGCGATAGAGGACGGCTTGCCAGCGGCTGGAGTCGGGTTCCGGCGATGCTTTATTTTCGAGTTGAGCGGTTCGCTTCATCGGTGTTTCTTCTGCAAGTATCGCATTGGTGGCCATGCGGACAACATACGGTGGGCGTGGCGGCCTGGGCTATCCGAATGTTGCGGTCAAACGAAAATTGGTGAACTGGCGAATTTTATGCCGGTGCTATTTTCCGGCAGTGGTTGGCTGGTGCCGGTAAAAATCTTAACCACAGGGGGCACAGAGGTACAGAGGAAAACTGGGGAGTTCTTTTCATTTTCGTGATTTGTATCACTGTGGGGAGTGGGTGGTTGCTGTAGTATGGCGGGGCTTCGGATAAGGGTTAGGGGCGGCGAAAATCTTTACCGCGGGGGCACGGTGTTACTTCGAAAAATGAAAGGGAAAAAATTTATGAATAGTAGCGTGCGTTATACGGGGACTCTTTGGTTGATTGTGCTTTTGGGGCTTGGGTTGGCGCAGGCTGGCGCGCAGGTGCTTACGGCGGAACAGGTAAAGAAGGTGGCTCCCAGTTCGTTTTTCTTTTCGGGGCAGAGCGGAGCGGTACAGCTTCGGAATACGGGCGGCTATAAGAACTCGGCTGGAAAGTTGACGCTGGCGGGGCTGGTCGATACGTCGGGGTATTCGACGGCGGTGGCTGAGAAGTATCAGGGATTTCTGATTACCGAGGTAAAGATGAGTTTTGATGGGGGAAGTCTGGAGCCGGGGGCGTATGGTTTTGGATTCAAGGATGGAAAGTTTGTGGTCATGAATGTGGCTGGAACGGAACTGATGTCTATCGGGGGTCAGAGTGGGGATGAGGTGAAGCATCCGGTGCCGCTGAAGTTTGAGAAGGACGGGGGCGGGTTCCGGATTTATGCGGGGAAGAAGTATGTGGTGGTTAAGGGGGAGTGAGGGGCGAGTTGGGGGGCAAAGGTATTTCGCTTCGCTCGCATGACGAGGTTGGGATGGGAGTAGGGGGCCTTCCGCTTCGACTGAGCTCAGGGTCAGGATGACAAGGGTGTTTGGGGCCGATGTGGCCGGGCGGGGACGCCCGGCGCTCCATTTATTACTGGCGCTCCATTTATTCTGTTTGACAACTTACGGTTGTAACGCTGGGGGTGTTACTCATAAAGTGCAGATGGTTGCACCCGTGGCTGGTGAGATGTTTGGGATTATTTTAATAACTCCATATCTCGCAGTTACTTAGCTCTATGCAACTATATGGTTTGACGGATGCACTGTTAGATTGCGCACGCCCTTGGAAAAAAGGGCAGCCTGGGGGCAATTGTGACGGTGGTGTACAGCGCGGAGAACGAAGCATATAGAAGGACGAAGACGCCGGCGGCTCTGCTTCCGCTGCTGGTAATCCTGTTCATTGTCTCTTACGGCATTTTGACGATGTTGGTGTTTGAGCAAGGCCAGACCATCGAATCGCAGCGTGGGTTGATTCGCGAGATGTTGAAGGACAGCACGCAACTGGCGTCGATGAAGGATAAGTTGAACCGGGACGATGTAGCGCGTCAGCAGGATAAGGCGACTGGACAAATGGAGGCGAATCCCAGCGCTGGTGCCGCAGCGGCGGGGAACAAAGCGACGGATAAAGGTGGGAAAAAGCCGGGGAAGACGGCACGGTCGATGAAAGAGGTTCCGGGAAAGCCGGAGGCGGATTTGCAGGATGTGCGACGTTCGACGCGAGTGATTTGAAGAACGAGTGAATCCGAAGAAAGTGATCTAAGAAAAGTAAGGGGCGATCGCTGGCTGGATGGACAAAGCAGGGCGAAGCCAATCTGGTTCTAAAAAATTTGTGAGAGAAATAGCGGTTCTGTGCGACGCGGCGTTGTGGTGGCCGTGAAAGAGAGACCCGAGCATGAAGACCCTAGTGTTGGCTTTGATTTTCTCCCTACCTGTCCCGAAATTGACGCCGCCGGCGCGCCTTGCGCCAACCCCGATCCAGCAAGCGGCTAAGCACAAAGGTGGCAAGTGGTATTTTGCCGCGAACGGTCATGCGGTGTATTGCTATGGACCGGTGATGACCATGCCTCAGGGGCAGGGCGTGCTATTGCGAGTCGCCACCTTTTGCCGTGGCGATCAGACGATGGTGCCGCTGAAAGACTAGTGGGCTTTTCTGGGCTCTGGTAGTGTTAGTTCGCCAGCGAACCTTCCTCACCCAAAATCGTTGTTATTAAGCCATTTAGATATAGGCACTTACAAGCCAACCTCCGGCAGAGCTTTGTACCGCCGAAGACCCTGCCCTAACTATTTTCTCCAATCGTGATTTTGCGGGCGCTTGCCTTGACACTCTATTGCGGCGTCGTGAGAATGGCTCTACAGCGTAAATCCTGTGGGACTCCCGTAAAAACCTTAGTTGTTGTCAGGGATGTCCCAAATCTTTCAGGAAATGGAACGATATGACTAGAAATCTCCCCCTAACCAACCTGCTCAGTGCGTTGGTGGTGCTGGCGCTAGCCGGCCTGAGTTTTGCTCAAGAAGCGCAATATCCTGAAATACCGGATGCGAAGGCGATGTATAAGACCCTGCCGAATCATTTGGAACTGGCTCCGAATGCGACCGCTCCGACGACTCCGGCGCTCACGCAGTGGAACGGCGATTTTATTGATTTGAAGGGCAAGAAGGTCACTTATACGATGATTGGTACGAATCCTGCCACGACCAACGTCACCACGACGGTGCCGGTTTACATTATTCCGATCAAGATGGTTTACGGTTTAAAAAATGGCAATCGCACGTTTGATCCGGTCAAGGCGACGGTGTCAAACGGCTTGACTGTGATTAACAATGTGCTCGCCTCTCCGATCTTTAAGAAGGGCGTCAACTTCACGCAAGGAAGCACGAACCTGGGGACGACGCAGTACGTCGACGCTTTTCAGCGCGGCAATTTCTGGTCGAGCGTGAAGACTCATACGGGTTATCACGTTCTTCTCGGAACTCCGACCGTATTGCCGGAGCAGACGATAACGGTATCGGCATTGCTGGGCTCGGTTATGGCGAATCCTTTTGGCAGCGGGGTGGTGGGCACTGACGACATCTTCTCTTTTGATGCGAAGCTGCAGACGATCATGAAGAACTTCACGCAGCTGAATCATGGAGTCTTGCCGGTTTTTGTAACCTATGACGTTTATCTGACTGAAGGCGGATGCTGCATTGGCGGCTATCACAGCGCGAATGGCGCTCAGCCGGGAGGTCAAACTTACGCTCATGCAACGTATGTGGATAGTCCGGGCGCGTTCTCGGAGAATGTGTCGGCTCTCTCGCACGAAGTTGGCGAGTGGATGGACGATCCATTTGTAGACAACGCAGTGAACTGCACGGATAACGGCATTCTCGAAGTTGGCGATCCGCTGGAGGGGCTGTCGAATTACGGAACTTATCCGTATACGTATAACGGCTTCACCTATAATCTGCAGTCGCTGGTGTTCATCGGGTACTTCGGAGCGCCGAAGACCACGTCGGTTCATAGCTGGCTGGCTTTCCAGAATGACGAAGCCAAGGTTTGCCCGGGACAGTAAAGGTACGGCAGTGAACTTGTGGAAGATGTCTTTGAGCCCGTCCCCTTTTGGGGACGGGCTTTTTGTTGAGTTGAGGTGAATCTCTCGAAAATTCCATTTTCTCGAAAAGACTTGAACGCGTGATGGCAGTGGAGGGCTGCTTCTCAGTCTTTGCCCTTGACAATGCCTTCGCTCTTATCGAGGGGCACCCTAAGTTGTTTGGTTCAATGTTTAGAGGCAAACACGAGCTATATTTCCGCCGCAGATGTACGCCACCCGTCCGACACTGTTCTGCAATGCGTTTTCTGCGATGGTTTATCCGCTTGGGCGGGTGCAGAGGCGGCTGATTTCGCCAGTTTTCGGCCTCAAATAGTCCAAAAATATCGGAACACGAGGCTGGCAGGGGTGGCTGGTGTCACTACAGGTTTCCATGCACTTGTGAGTAATTTCTAGGGTATTTTTACCTTGCCGTATACAGTCTTTCTGGTATTCTCACTTCAATTCAAGATCAACTTGTTCAACGCAGAGAACTTGTAGGTTCCGGCATCTCCCTGGATTGCAAGTTGTTGAAAGTTTGATCGTTTAGCCAGTGTTGGAATAAGCCACTTCTTCCAAGAAACTCTTCACGCGCCGGCGCCACGACGCTGCAAGGGTAAGTTCAACACGGACTTCGGTTCGAAAGCTAAAAAAATCTAATTTGGAGAAGTATGCATGTCTAAGTATCTATTAGTGTTTTTGTCGCTCCTCTTACCTTGCGCTCCTGCATTTGCGGGTGTGTATATCACTTCCCCGGCAAATGGCAGCACAGTGGGTGGTTCGGTAAATTTTGTGGCGACAGCCAATACCTCCTGTTCCAAGGGTATTGGTTCGATGGGTATCTACCCGGCTCCTTATAACCTCGCTTACACCAGCGGTGGGTCAAGCCTGAACCACGCTCTGGGCCTTAACAGTGGAACGTACAATGCGGTAATTGTTGCGTGGGATAAATGCGGCGGTGCTTCGAGCGCCGGCGTCAAAGTGACGGTCACCAGCGGCGGCGGCGGGGGCGGCAAGTCGTTTACGAACCTGCAACACAGCGGAGGCTGGACGGGAGCGGGTCAAGGACCGCCAAACTTTATTGATTGCTCGCCTTGCTCCAAGGTGGCGTGGTCATCGGCTCAGGGAGTGAAGTCGCCGTCCTTGAGTGGCGTGGCTTCCCAATACAATATGTGGGGCAGCGGTCCTTATTGGGACGTTCTTTTCAACAATCATTTGATTGGCGATGGCTCCTCGCAGGGGATGCCTGATTCGAATCACACTATTGTTCCGAACGTGCACGACTTTACCTACGACGTGTACTTCTTCGGCAGCAATCTGCCTGCTTCACAGGCGGTGGAGTTTGATCTCAACCAGTTCTTCAGCGGCATGGGCTTCATCTGGGGTCACGAGTGCCGGATTGCTGGCGGGCATGAATGGGATATTTGGGACAACGTCAGCGCCCACTGGGTTCCGACCGGCATCCCCTGCTATCCCAACAATAATGCCTGGAACCATTTGACGCTTCAGGTGGCGCGCACTTCGAACAACCAGTTGCTGTATAAGTCGATCACGCTAAACGGCGTGACCCACAACCTCAACATTACCTACGCTCCGGGATCGGCTCCGGGGTGGTACGGGATAACGGTTAACTATCAGATGGATGGCAACAACGTTCAATCGCCCTACTCCATCTATCTGGATCAGCTAACCTTCTCTTATCAATGAGGTAATTCTGCAAAAAAAGGCGGACCCGGGAGAGAGTCGGGTCCGCATAAGAAACGGGTAGAGCTTGAGCTCTACCCGAATTTTTTTTTGGCAACTATTGCTGGGGCGGACCGCTGGTGCCAGTCGACGAACCTGTGCCGGTTGTGGTTCCGCTGTTACCTGTCCCTGTCGTTCCGGTGGTTGTTCCAGTCGTGCCGTTGGTGCCGGCCGTCCCCGTGGTGCCAGTTCCTGCAGTGGGTCCTGTCGAAGGAGAGGGCGAGCCCGGCGTGCTGGTGGTTCCGGTGGTGCTTCCCGTCGTTCCGGGGGTAGCCGTGTTTCCGTTCTGCGGAGTGCCCGGGTGGTTGATATTTCCATTGTTCATGTTTCCGTCGTTCGTCGTTCCGTTGGTTCCGTTATTGGTGGTGCTGCCGGGGGTAGTGCTGCCAGCGGCAGTGCTACCCGGGGTAGTCGAACTGGGGTAGGAACCCGGAACCGGGGTGGTAGTGGTGCTGCCCGGAGGGGTAGCCGTGCTGCCGGCGGGTGTGGTGGCACGGGGTGTCTGAGCTTGGCCAGAGGCGCCAGTGCCGCCGGCCGGAGCCGCGCCCGCGGAACCTGCCGCACCCGCCGCACCGGTCTGGGCTGCGACCCAAGTCGCGCATCCGAGAAGCACTGAGAGAATAGTTAATTTTTTTCCTGACATTCTTTTTCCTGACATTAAGAAAGCCTCCTGCTCTAATTTTTAGCGGTCCCTCTCGCTGCTGCCCTCGCCGTTCAAGGAATCCACACTTTAGCGAGTGTGCGCTTGTTAGCTAGTTTCAGCCTATCCGGGGGATGCCTTAGACCTAGTTGAGGGATCAAGTAGCCATTCCTGGGAGTAGGGGGCGAGGGGTCCGATTCCGCACCGCGCTGAACAAACGTCGGTAACTTGGTTTGAAGCACCGTCTCGCCTGACAATAGTGACAACCGGATCGCACCCCTGCGCTTAAGTCAACGCACGGATGGTCGCCTGTCTACTGGTTGAATATATGGATGATCGCTGCATGCAATGCTTTGGGCGATACGAGGTTCTGAACGAGCTCGGTCGCGGAGCCATGGGCGTCGTCTATAAAGCGCGCGATCCCCGGATCAACCGGGTGGTAGCGGTCAAGACTATTTCTCTTATCGGTCAATCCTCGGAAGACGAAAGCGAATATCGGCAACGCTTTTTTCGAGAAGCGGAAGCGGCGGGACGCCTCTCGCATCCCGGAATCGTAACTGTGTTCGACGCGGGTGAGGAGCCGGAGACGCGCGCCCCTTATATCGTGATGGAATTCGTAGGCGGCGAAAGCCTTGAGAACACGCTTGCGCGCAACAATCGAAAGCTGCCCGTCGCAACGGCATTGCAACTTACGATGGAAGTTGCGGAAGCGCTGGATAATGCCCATTGCATGGGCGTGGTTCACCGCGATCTGAAGCCTGCCAATATCTTGTTGACCGAGGACGGTCATGCCAAGATCGCAGATTTCGGCGTCGCGAAACTGAATCTGGCGCATCAGAGTTCAGCGGGCCGGGCGGTAGGCACGCCGGCGTACATGTCGCCGGAACAATTGAATGGTGATGTGGTCGATGGGCGTTCTGATTTATTTTCGCTGGGCGTGATCCTCTATACGGTCCTAACCGGTCACCGTCCGTTTCAAGGCAATAGCGCGCTCACAGTTTCCTACAAGGTGGTGAATCGCGATCCGATACCGGCAACGCTTCTGGATACGGAGTTGCCCAGTGGCCTGGACTACATCATCACGCGGGCGATGGCGAAAGATCCGCGCGATCGATATCAACGCGGAATGGAAATGGTGCTGGACATCCAGCACTTGCAGCAAGGGAAAGAGCCATGGAGCAAAGCGTGGCAACCAGGCACTTCGACGGAAGCTACGGCAGCTCGGATTAATAAGGATAAAGCGCGGCCAGCGGCATTGAATCGAAGCACAATTTCCTACAAATCGAAGGCAACTCCGGCGGCGCGCCCGCTTCGCCAACCGGCTGCGGTGGAAGCGAAAAAGTTGGTGCGGCAGCGACTTCGCATAGGTGCATGGGTGGCGATCGTGTTCTTATTTCTTGGCGTTGCCATGATTTCGCTCAATCGCCCGATCGCACCGCCGCTTACGATCGCGCATTTGCCTATTGCTGAGCCCGTCCTCAAGATGAATACGGAGCCGCCCGGAGCCAGCGCTTCTGCGTCCGTGCCTCATCCGCAGACGGCTGAAAAGCTGTCATCGAAAAAAACCAACATTGGCGATATGACCGAACCAGCCGTTGTAAATCCAACGGTGGCAAGACGGATTCGGCTCGCAAAGAATGACGGTAGGAGTGGCGCGGAAGCGCTGGCCAATGCGCGTCCCGCCGCAGGCAGGTTTGAGGCGGCTCGGGTCACCACTGCAACTATTTCTCCTGCAACTTTGGAGATCGAAGTTGAACATAAATTTCCCATGGCTCATCTCTCGATTTGGGTGGACGATCACTTCACTTATACCCACCTGATGGAGGGAAACGACAAGAAGACTTTGGGTGTCTTCCATCATGTGACGGGTCACGAATTCCATGCCATGCAGATACCGGCGGGAAAACACCGGCTGCGCGTGCAGGTGACGGCCGCGGCGGGACAGGGTTCCGCAGCGTATAACGGGTCAGCGAGCGTGGACGGAGATTTCGCCAGCGGGCAGGAAATCAAACTGCAGGTAATTTTTGAAAAAAATGGCGAGATGAAATTGAGTCTGCAATAGGCCGGCCTGGGGACCGGCATCGAGTTCGGGTGTTGCATGATGTCGTCGTAGTGCGCAGACGTTGGCATGACGCTCATCCCCTATCTGACGGCTCTGATCACCGCCGGCCTAGCCGGTGTGTTCAATCCGATGGGATGGACAATGATCTTCACGAATGCACTCCCTGTCGCCGCCGCTGCCTTTGGGATTACCCAAATCGCTAAATTGCAGTGAACTGGTAAGGAAAGTTGAACCTTTTGATCGAGGTGGGTGTGTTTGTTGTGCGTCAATTGGCGGGTTCAGACACTTGACCCGCGCCCACGCGAGGACGGCTACGGGAGCGAATAATCGAAGGTCCAGGTGTGTTTACCCTGAGCGTCGATATGGATGATGAGCGAGCCAGTGAGTCCGGTCAGTTCTCCAGCGCCGGAATTGGGTACAACCATCACGCTCAGCTCTCCCGCAGAGGGGGCGTCGCCTTTCATCATGGTGGCGCGGTGCGAGAAGGTGAAGCTGCCCTGTCGGCCGTTAAGCTTGCCTGTCATGCGCTCAATAGCAACGTAGGCCATGGAGCCGGTGCTCGCGGTCGAGCCGGTGATCATTTCTCCATGGCTGACGCCTTCGAAGTCACCGTGCCACGTCTTGTCGGATGCGACCCGACTAATGTCGTTCGCCTTCTCGAAGTCGGTTGGTTCGGCGGGAGTAATCTTGATGTCGAAAGAACCTTTGGCATGGACCATGTGCATCTCCTTCTGGGCTGCGACACTCAGCGCGAGACTCATCACCGCTGCTGCCACTGCGAATCTCACTCTCATATCGCCCCTGAAATGCAACTTACAGAATTCTTGATCCGAGCTCGATCGTATCCTTTGCGGCCGCACGACCCGCAGCGTCTACCGACATTGGACAACCAAACGACACTGGACCGGAATTTCCTTTTTGACTTCGAAAACTGCAAAGATTCTACATCGAGGTTCCCTCCTTGGCACGTTTGAACAATAACTGCCGATGGCACTATTCGATCCGCCCACTCAGGTCTGATCTTGGTTCCGTTAGCGCCAGCGTGATGGGCTGACCGCGACGGCGTGAACACTCCGCATAATCATGATGCCCCCGAGGAGGGGGACCTGCTTCGTTATATGCGTGTCTTCAGGATTTGATTCTCCTAAAATACTGATTCTCTGAAAAATTGATATGGGGGAAAATCCATGCTCAATTTACGGCGGGAACCCGATTTTTTGGGAGGCACTCCCGGCGCAGAATGTAACGATAAGCGGCCAGCAAGTTATCCGTTTTTTGTTCGGTTACGAACATTATCCCCCCGTCTAACAAGAATTTTTCGTGAACTACCACAAGCTAAGCGGAGAGCAATATCGAATACTCGATGTAAGAGGACCGAAGCAGGCGAAAAAATGCATCGAGGCAGGAATGCGCGCGGCGAAAAAATAAGGAGCGCGTGGGGGCGCACAACCTCAGCCGGGGCTTTCCAATCTAAGGCTAAGTCATCAATCACTAAGATCAATCACTAGTCTTCAATCACTAAGGAGAATCTATGGCTGCCAAGAAGAAATCGTCATCGGGTCGCAAAGTACGGCAAGGCTGCGGGAAAGAAAGTGGCAAGCGCGATGCGGCGAAAGAAAAAAGGAACACTGAAGTCGGGCAAGGGCGGTGAAGGCGGAACTGTGAAGAGCCGCAAACAGGCCATTGCGATTGGCCTTTCGGAGGCAAGAAAGAAGGGCGCGAAGCTTCCAAAGAAAAAGGCTGCCTAGAGCGACGGCGCTGCTCGCAACTGCATAGGTCGTTCGCTCCGCGCAGGATGACACTGAAAGATGAAGCAGACGACATGAAAGACTAGAGTAGAAGAGTGTCAATGAAGCGCAATCGCATGGGAAGCCTTCTACGGTGAAGGGAATCGCCTTCGGCGAGGCGGCGTAATTGCGTAGTCATAGTGGTGCGCGGTGATAGTTGATCTGGCAGGCGCGCTTCTGTTGTGGTTCTACATGGAACACTGTACGTCGCGATTGCATGGGCCCGGAAGTTTCTACTCTGCTTCGAGCGCTTTCACAACGCAGCGAAAATAGCTGAATGTGCTATAGCGCTAACAAAGGATGGAGTTAGTCACTTAGATTCGTTTGCGGTGGAAAGATTGGTATGACGGGTGCATGAGTATGTTGAGCATGGGGTACGGACGAATGCGTCCGTCGCTACGCGAGCCGAGCAATAAACATTTGGAGGACATCATGAAACGACTTATATCTAGACTTTTGACTATGGTTGCAGTGATATCCGGATTGGCGCTTGGTTTATCGGCGCAGCGAACGACTGCAACTCCGGCAAGACAAGATCCGGACAGCTCAATGTCTCAAACGCAATCTCAGGTGGACACTGCTACGCCGCAGCGGTCGGCGCAGAGTTTTGAGGGCACAATTATGCGGTCTGGCGAAAAACTTGTGTTGCGGGAAAACGCCAGCAAGACGGCGTACCAGCTTGATGACCAAGACAAAGCCAAGCGCTACGAAAACAAGAATGTAAAAGTTATGGCGACGGTTGATCCCGAAAGCAGAGTACTTCACATTGTCGCGATTACTCCGGTCGAGACTGACTAATTGCTGAAGGCGAATGTTCACAGCGGTAAACGCACCCCGCCGGGTTAATCTCGGCGGGTTTTTTATTGTCAGCCCGGGGCGATGTTGGTCGCTGTTTAGGAACGTTCGAATGTGGAAGAGGTTCGGGTACGGGTTGGGGATGCTGCGCCTGCGACCACAAAATCAGGTTTGGCCCTAGCCCTTGAGATGGAAGCTGCGGCTTACCATCTTTCAGAAGTTCCTGCGCCGGTGCTAACGGCAGCAGAGCCGTGAACAAACCACCACAACACAGAATGCCTCGCCACACCATTAAGACTCCAAGCACTGACGCTATGAGTTACCCGGAGCGTTGTCCATACAGGGTTCAAGGTAATGCGATCTAAGTAGTGAGAGTCCACCCTCGGAGCATAAGGCAATTTGTTTAGCAGCGTACAGTCTCAAATGGATACTTCGGTTTATCGCGCTCGCCCTATGATCGAGAAGTATTAAGGAGGTTTTACATGCTTGGTTGGACTGTGACATTTCTCGTTATCGCGCTAATCGCTGCCGTGTTGGGCTTTACGGGAGTAGCGGTTGCAGCTGCCGGTATTGCGAAGCTTCTGTTTGTTGTTTTCTTGATACTGTTTGTAGTTTCGCTTTTTACGCATCTCGGCCGCCGGCGCAGCGTTTAGTTTCGCGGCGGATGGGTGGTTAGTAGTCGGGCCGTTTATAGGTTATCGGATTAATGCTTTTTAATGCTTTGCACGTTTTGCAACATTGTTCAAAGGAGACGAAACTTATGAAGCTCGCAAAAGTGGTCAGCATATCGACGCTGTCATTATTCCTTGGCGCCAGCGCATTTATGTACGCGCAAGAGCAACATGAAGATGCCAAGCCCAACGACGAATCCAAACCGGCAGCATCCAAACCGGCTCACGACGACAAAGCCAAACCCGCGCAGGATGATAAGCGTGGCGATATGGGGAAGCCTCAGGAGGAGCGACAGCAGACCGCGAAGCCAGCAGAGCAATCTGAAGACAAAACGATGCGGGGGGACGAGCACAACTCCAAGCAGGGAAACAGCACAAATTCCCGGGAAACCGATTCGCGAAACGGCAACCGGACTGAGATGCAAGCCCAGGGCGGCGATCATCGCGGTGGCGGCCGCATTCCAGATGACAAATTCCGTTCCAATTTTGGGCGTCAACACACGTTTGTCGTAAGCCGTCCCGTAGTGGTGGGCGGGCAGCCGCAGTTTCAATACGGCGGCTACTCTTTCAACATGATCGGTGCGTGGCCGGTGGACTGGTCCTATAGCGATCAATGCTATGTGGACTACATTAACGGCGAATACCTTCTTTTCGACCTGGCTCATCCGGGAGTTAGTGTCGCGGTTGTTGTTGTGATGTAAGTACCGGCGGAAGATCGTCGATCCGGAGT
>Ga0182024_10006286_pt1 | contig 26172 bp, 34 predicted proteins | sample P32metaG_FD_120480 | JGI IMG/M metagenome (GOLD analysis project Ga0182024, IMG submission 120480) | Permafrost microbial communities from Stordalen Mire, Sweden - P3-2 metaG (Illumina Assembly) | ecosystem: Environmental > Terrestrial > Soil > Wetlands > Permafrost | place: Sweden: Stordalen... | reverse complement strand
GCTCGCATGGGTGGCTTCGAATAAGTTTCCAAAAAGAAGTCAGCCCACTTTCCAAAACTCAAGGATTCCCCTTTCTTTACGACATCAAGTACGTTGTTGTCCCTGGCCTGAAGCCTGTCTCTGAGTCTCTTCTGGGCTTCATTCCAGTCTTCCGTGAGTGTTGACTCCCTTCGACGAACGCCGTTCCGGTCTCGATAACGAATCCACCAGACCCGGCTTTCCTTTCTCCGAAAGACAACACCGTCGTGCACTCGTGATCTAGGCATTCTCCATCTCCTGTCTGAAGGATGCGCGGAACGAGTCCAAATCCGACTTCAAGAATCGGATATTGCGACCCATCACGCGGAGATGGGGAATCTGCTTTCGCTCAACCCAAAGATATACAGTTTGGGGGCTGACGCCAAGATATTTAGCTGCTTCTCTGACTGTTAACGGACATTGATCTGAGGATTTCCAAATCTGCTGGTCAGTCTCAACAAAAGCAGCACGAGTCATGGCATTCCCCTCTGATCTTCGGTGAGTTGATGGTCTTCGATTCGTTGTGAATCGTCTGTTCCCACGGTAGCGGTTCCTCGGTGCAGCTCAGCTTGAGCTTTGGCGACGGTGTGTTGTGCGTAGTAGTCGGGGTCTTGCTTGTCGTCGGCGCGGAAGTCGGCGATCCGCTGGATGACGAGTGCGGGGTCGTCGCCACGGGCGAGGGCGCGCTTGGCGTAGGCCCAATCCTGTTCGGACTGGCTCTTGTGTCCCTGTGAGAGTCTCCGCCCGGATTCGTCCCCCAGATGGCGGGATGTGTCGGGCGAATCCTCCTGAACCATGAAATCGCGGGAGTGATAAACCTGGTTCGATTCGTGGAGGACCTGAACAACGAATTCCTCGTCGTACTTCTTGTTGGCGAAACCCGGCAGCCTCAAAACTCGCGTGGAGTCGGTCGCTGCAGGATGGCCGCCAAACTGATCGGCCATGGTGCGTAGCATTGACTCAGCCTGCTCTTGGTCTAGTCCTTCGACTCTCCAAACGACCTGGTGTTTGTCGGGAGAGGTATCGAGGATGAAGTTTGGTGCGGGAACTTCGGGCGAGTTGCGAATGGACTCCACGGCCTCGTGGCCATTCGTGTCGAGGTCGAGATAGAGATGGCGAATTTCCCGGATGTTGCCCTTCGTCCGGCTGTAGGCACCGTCCTTGATTGGGTTCATTCCTATGAAAATGTCCGCGCCAGCGGAGTTCTCCCGTCTCAGCGAGGATTGGAATTCTGGACTTGCCACGGTTTCTGCCGTTGTGATTCGTTGCACCGTTTGGCCAGTCCTGCGATTTCGCAGCAAGACTGCTACATTGTCCGAAGGCTCGAAGAGTGCCAGGGCGTACTCCGAAGCTGACAGGGACTTTGGTGTGAATTGGGAATCTCCGGTCACGTATGCTCTCGCTTTGCCACGTAGACAGCGCCGAAGTCGTAGAGGTCGGCGTCGGGGTCATAGCGGTTGATTTCGAGGACTTCCGAAATGAACCTGCGTCCCGGTCTCCGTTCGATCTGGATAACCACATTGAGTGATTCGCCGATGTTGGCCTTGATGGCGCGGTAAGGCAGGTCCACTCCGCTCTGTAGAACGCAGCTCGTGAACCGGGCAAGTCCTTGCCGAGCCGAGTTCGCATGAATGGTTGAAAGCGTCCCCGAATGGCCCGTGTTCAGGAGTTGCAAAAGGTCGAATGCCTCGCCCCCACGAATCTCGCCGAGAATGATGCGGTCCGGGCGATGCCGGAGGGCGGCCCTCAGGAGGTCGCGGATCGCCACTGCCGGGATACCGTTCTGTGCTTGCCGGGCCTCGAACCGGACAAGGTTCGGCTGGACCATTTGAATCTCAGCCGTGTCCTCAATGAGAAGGATTCGTTCGTCCTCCGGGATGAACTTCCCGAGGATGTTCAGGAGTGTGGTCTTGCCCGTTCCTGTTCCCCCGCTGATGAGGATGTTCTTGCGGGCGAGGACATAATCCTGAAGACGGTTGGCGAGCGGGCGGTCGAGCGTGCCGGCATTAATGAGGTCCTGCATCTCGAAATGCCGCGTATTGAACTTGCGGATCGTCAGGGTGACTCCGCTCAAACTGCACGGCGGGATGACCGCAGCGACTCGGCTGCCGTCCGGCAATCGCGAGTCGAGAATAGGCTTCGATTCCGAGATGTCGTTGCCGAGACGCCGGGCGATGTTCTTCACGGCGACCATTAGGGACTTCTCCCCGAGTGAAACACCCTTGACCTGCTGAAGGAAACCAGCCTTCTCGATGAACACCTGGTCCGGTCCGTTCACCATGACTTCGCTGATGGAGTCGTCGAGGATGAGGTGCTCGATAGGTTTGAGGAAAGGAAGGATCATCTCGAATCCGTTCATCAGAGACCTCCTTCCGCGAGCTGCTTGAAGTAAGACTTGTTCGGATCGTTGAAGTAGGGCTTCAGGTAGCAGAACATCGGCGGCATCGGATTCAAGCCGTCGTAGGCAATCGTCACCGATTGCGCGTTGCGCAACTCGGTGAATGTCTTCATGTCGAAGCGGTAGTCGCTCTGCGTGTTGTAGCTCTTCGATGCCGTAATGTTGGCCTTGTGTGAGACGGCCTTCCCGGTGAGCAGACTCACTCTGGCGTCGTGGCCGCTCTCCGAGAGGTTGTAGCTGACCTTGAGCTTGTCTTCCCGTCCGCAAAGCTCGCTCGCAGTGCGAGCTGAGAAATCATCCGAAAGCGCGAGGAAAATCTTCGTGCGGAAAGTCTGCAAGAGCGTGCGCCAGCTATCCCCCGGCAGGGCGGATTTGAGCGAACTGATGCTCTGCGTGGCGATGATGGGGATGCATTTCGGCTGGCGCGAGAGGCTGAAGAATTTCTCGTCGCCTGTGGGGTCGTTTTCGCCCACGGTTGCGAAGTGCTGGTACTCATCGCAGAGGAAGAGGACCTGCCTGAAATGGCGCTCTGGGTGAGCTTCGATTTCAGGAACGCGGTTGAGGACGGCGCGTTCAAAATCGAGCTTCATCATGACGCCGAGAGCCTTCGCGAGTCCTGGGTTCATCCCGATGGGAAAATTGAGGGCGCAAACCTTGCCGTTTTCAATGAGCCAGGAGAATGAAGGAAGGGGCTTGCCATAGATATTGTTGACGTTCTTTGCGGGGTCGTAGCACTCCTTCTTCGGGCAAAACACTTTCTTCACTTTCGGGTTGTCGTCGAAGAGAGAAAGGAAGACGGAGATCCCTTCGACGATGGAGGTTCGCAGCTTGGGTTCGATGCGTTTCCAGTCGTCATTGAACCAGCGCTTAACGGCTTCCAGTTGTTGGAGCTTTTCGGGGTCGGCTTGCGCGGGGTCGAGGACGCTCCTGGACTCGGAGCCGATTCCCCTGTTTTGCAGCGTCTCGCGGAGTTGCGGGGTGGCCGGGGCGAGATAGCGGTCTTCTTTCGGGTCGTGAACAAATTCAAGGCCCGCGAGGTCCGCCGTGCGCGCTCCGTAGACCTCTGGCTTGAGGGCAATGTAATGGCGGCCCATGACGATTTCTTCGGCCTCGTGAATTCTCTCTTCAAGAATCGTTGGCGAGATGGCGCACTGGTAGACATCGAAGAGCGTGACGTAGTCGTAGGCGACCTTGTGAAGAAGGATGATGAACTTGACGAGGTTCGTGTACGCCTGTTGCCAGAAGGGTTCTTTGCCACGGCCAAAAAGGTTGTTCAACAGGGACGCGATGCTGAAGGCCAGCGCGTAGGCGTCCAAGTCGTTGTGGAGGGGATTGTATCGGTATTCGGAATCGAGGCTGATTTCGATGTAATTCTCACCCCGTTCATGGCGGTCGAGAATGCCCTTCACCTTGCGGCAAAAGTCACCTTTGACTTCGAGGATCAAGCCGCCGATTCGCTTGTCCTTGTCGGCTGCTTTGTAGGCAAGAACCTGCTCGGCAAACGGGTACATGCAGCAGCTTGTCTTGCCGGTTCCTACAGCGCCGAAAATCGCAATCCCGGTGAACAATCCGCGTTCGGGAATAGTGAGCCATCGCGGGGTCTCGGAGGGTCCCGGTTTGCGAGGGTTGTGTACCTCGCCGACCACGAGATACAGGTCATTCCTCTTGCACGGGTCGGGATACCGGGGGAGGCGGCCAGGCGAGATGCGCCGACGGACTTTCAACGTGAAGATGTAGAGGCCGGAAAGCACGGTTGAAAAGACCATGAACGGCGTTGTGAAAAGGATGGTGTTGTAGAGGTACTTGAAGCTCAGGAAGGCGTACGGAGCGCGCATGGCAATCACGCGCAGGAAGATCTGGTCAGCGGGAAACGGGTGCGTGTAATAAAGGAAGGCTCCCGTGCCCATCGCCAGCAGGGCCGAGACAAAGCCGCGCGAGTGGAGAATGCGTTGGATCATGCTCTTACCCTTGTGTCCACGGGCTGCGTCTTCTCTGAAGGGGACCGTTCGCTGCGGCGCTGGTCTCTCCACTTCCGGTAGTCCTGGTCCCGCCAGAGGACTTTCTTCAGGACCGCATTGACTACGTGGTCCGGGCTGCTTTCGATGAACCGGGCATAGTCTTCGAGCAGCTCGTTGACAGGTTCTTCCAGCTTCACCTCACGGGTCGTGATTTCAGGTGCTTTCTTGATGATGGACATTTCTATCCTCCTTCGGTGATTCGACTTGTCTTGGTCCTCTTCCCCTTGGCCGTGGAAAAAACACGCGGCACAGTCACCTGTGCCGGAGGGCGGGAGCGACCCCACGGTTCACTTGGGCGGCTGAAAGCCGGAAAAGTGGGGTCGCTCCCGCCCGATTTGGTGTTTTTTCCACGGCGTCTTTTCTCCTTGCGGCGTTTCTATTGCTCTCTCGGTCAAAGACTTCGCTGCACCACAGGGTGCAGAAAGTGGTGAAGAAAAAGGTGCAGCGCATCGTTTCTATCCTCTTCACCCTTTCTCGGTGGGTTCGCCATTCGCTGCGGCGACCCGTCCAAGGACTTGCTCGGCAAAATGCACCGTGTGATGGAGGCCGTCTCCGCCGAACTCCTGACGGATATTCGCCTCTGTCACTCGCGCAGCCTTCCATCCGCGATACAGGTGCTCGAATCGATTCCCGGCGAACCGCCCCTTGGCGTCATTTCGGAAAATCAGGTCACCTTCGGTCAGGGTGCCGTATTGCTTGAGATCCCAAGCCTTGCGAATCTGGAAGTACCGGAGGATGTCCTTCGCAGCGTCGGATTGGAGCGGAATTGTGACAAGGGACTCGAACAGTTCCTTTGCCTTTTCGAAGTGGGAATCTGTCCGAGTGAGGTAGAGGAATCCGAACTCGGAAAGCTGCCGGAAGAGCGGCAGGTAGGCTTCCAGGTGATGAACAAAATCGGTCAGGCTTGCCTCGGCTCCCTGGATGTATGTGAACGTCACCACAGGGGAGAAAGGGGAGGATTCGTCGCTTAGGCACATCGGGAACTTGTCCACGAAATAGCGAACCGTTGGCTGGGAGGTTCGCTGTCCGTGATAGGTTTTCGCGGGCAGAAAGTGATTGGGCACTTTCAGTTGATCGCAGAAATAGCGGACCTTTTCCGGCTCGGTTTCGAGGTACGTCCGCTGTTGATTTGCGAGGACAAAATCGAGGATTGCGATGCGTTGTCGGATGAATTCGATTTCATGTTCGCGGCGGTTGCGAAGGTTCTCTCGTCCGATCTGGCGGTAGAGCTTCCGCGAGAAGAGGTGATAGATGACTCCGCTCTTCGGAAAACACTCGGTCCGGGCGTGTTTCTTCGTGTGGAGTTTGTCCCAAAAGGTGGTTGTGCGCTTACCCCAATGAGCTTCGGTGAAGGCAAGGAATTGACGCGCCACAAAGTAGCCCGAGTGCGTCGCAACAATGTAAAGAAACCGCGCTTCTTCCTCGGTGTAGCCGAAGGCTTTCAAGGCGTCGAGATGGGAAGAAGAGATGTTCATAGCGCAAGGATTCCTGCGGTGAGGTCCTGGTCGTTCAGAATGCGGCGCAGGCGGGATGCGTCTTCGGGGCGGCTGTAGAGGGAGAATCCCGCCTTGGCTTTTGCAGCTAATCCCCGAGGGCGGTAGTGGCGCGTTGCCAGTTCAAGGTCCACGTGGCTGAGTTCACGCTGTGCGGTCTCATACTCGATGCGAACATCGGGCACGGGAATCTTGCCGTTGACGACGCGAAGTCGATGCTTTTCGGCAATCAGTTCCTTCGCATCGGGGTCGTCTTTCTCTGGCCCGAGCGCGGCCAGGTCTCGATTGAGGTCTCGCTTCAGTTCATAGTCCAGAATGACGCGCACCGGCCTGCCGCCAGCGCGTTCGATCCGGTCGGCTTCCTTGTGATAAAGGCGATACAAATCGGCGTCGTGTTTGGCCTCTCGCGGCTTGACCAAACCGTGATAAATCTCCTGGTCTTCAGGGACCCGGTTCGTCTTCTTGAGAAGCCTCTGTCCCTCCTTGGTCAGGGTGAGGACGCGCAACGTTTTTCTTTGTGAGGTTTCAAGGGTCTTTTCCGTAAGCAGGGACTGCTCTTTTAGCCGCCTGATGTCCCGCTCCATGCGGGCGCTGTCTCGGGCGTAGCCGCTCTTTGCGAGGTCACGCGGAGCAACGACGCGGAACCTGCCAACTTCGCCGAGTGCATGGATTTCAGATTCGCGGAGGAGATAGGCACGGTCGCGCACGTAGTAGGCGCGAGGGGAATCTTCGCGTTCTGGCTTCAGAACGTTCTTGTCGCGTGTTTCCGGGGCTTCACGGCCATTGTGGGGTGCATCTCCCGACCCTCTGTTTGTCCGCGTTTGAGAGAAATCAGGCTCATGGTTCCTGTAAGGACGGCGAGGGGCTGTATCCCGCGTGTCTTGCGGATCGTAGGAATAGAAGTCGCGGGACATGTCAATTCGGCTCCTCGTCGTCGGAGGGGGCGGGCATCTCCGTCTGTCCAACGTTGAACTGTTTGTCGAGGTGCGAGAGTTTGCGTCCCGTGTCTTTAAGGAAGAACCTCCGGTTGATCGCCAGAGCAGCGCCAAAAACGTTCAGGAACAGGACAGCAACCGCAGTCAGAAGCACCGGCCCGTAGGCATGGAAGATGACGGCCTTGTAAGAGGCCATGAACTTCAACTGGTCCATGAGCCAGAAGCCGTATCCGAGCAGAATGGCGATGGTCAGGATCAGAGCATTCGCAATCATGGGGCTTCCTCGCTCGAAGGTGCAGTTGGCATCAGCTTCGTGAAAGCATCGGGTGGAAAGATGTCGAGAACGCTCGCGCCCAAGACTTGTGAAATGGCATAGGCGAGCGCGAGACTCGGTTTACACGAACCTCTTTCGATGGCGTTCATGGTGCACACGGAGACGCCGACTCGTTCCGCCAGTTCTCTTTGGGACCACCGTTTGGCGACTCGCAAGGCGCGGACCTGGTTTTGCCTCGGGCGGGTTGCTTCGATTGAGGAGAGCTCCAGTTCGGATGCCGTTGCTTCTGGCTCCTCCGGTGGGAGAGCCTCCGGTTCGTTGGCGAATACCTCGTCGATCCTCTTTTCGAACGCATCGGCGAAGCGGTAGGCGAGCGCCAAGCTCGGGTCGCGCCTTCAGTGTTCAAAGAGGCTGATCATCATGCGAGTTATCCCGACGCGGTTGGCCAGAGATTGCTGGGTCCATCCCCTTGCCACACGCAAAAAGCGAATCCTGTTTTTCATTTGAACGCCTCATCTTCCCGGAAGTAGGTGATCGTCAAACCGAGAGGGTTGATGGGAATGAGTGCGTTGGGAACCTGGCTCCTGAAAACGAATACGAAGTTGGCAGTATAGAGGTCGCGCTTGATCTCGCTATGGTCGGTAAACGAATAGTAAACCATATAGAAGTCAACGCGGGCTTTGTATGGCGGCGATTGCATGTCTTCGAGCGCGACCTTCTTCACGTCAATATCGATTTCCGGGACCGCTGTGTTCGTGAGGAACTTCTTGATGACGTCGTCTTTTTTATAGGCGTCGAGGATGCCGTCCGCCAGCTTGCCGTCGAGGAAGTAGAGCGACTTCGAGAAATCGTCCTGAATCGTGTAGCGGTTCCGGCGGTAATAGAGGGCGCAAAACTGGGAGAGGAAATACTTCGCCTCGGCATCCTGTGGTTTGTATTCAAAATTGTGGTAGTTGATGGCCTCCGCGCGGCCCAAGTCATCGATCCGAATCACAAGCGGGCGGAAATTCTGAAAGGTGCGGATCGTGCGGAGGTCAACGAGGGCCAGACCGATGGCCACAAGGGAGACGAGAACGAGCGCAATCTTGAGATAGGTGTTCGTCACCATGGGATCACCGTACTGTTCGAGATAGAGCCGCTTGGCACTTTGAAAGCTCGCATCGTTGTTCATCCGAATACCTTTTCCAGAATTGCTGCCGAAGAGCCGCCCGATGTGCCGCTGAAGATGTGGTTGGTGAGGGCGGGAATCTTCAAAAGCGCATAGATCGCAGCCAAGAACGTGATGAAGAGGACAGGAAAAGCCTCGATGAGTTGCACTATCGAAATGGTCCCTTTCGGTTCGAGGTCAAGGATGCCGAGAATGAGGTTCCCAATGACGTACACAACCGCTGCCGCGATGACTTGATAGAAGGCGTATTGGATGAATGCCTTGAACCAGCCCCAGAAGAGCCATTCGAGTTTGGGAACGATGAAAAACGGCACAAAGACCGGCCCCACCAGCACGCAGACGGCGGTGGCGATAAATCCGTAGGCGATGACGACAATGGCGATGGCCTGGGCCGCCGCGAGCAGGATGGTGATGACAACATATTCGGCTGTTCCTAGAATGTCGCCGAAACCCGGTGAGTCCATGCGAGTTTCAAAGTCGGCAACTCTCTCTTCAACGGTTTGCAATTCTGTCTGATTGATCTTGTTTGCGAGGAATTGGGACTCGTTGGTAATGAGGCTGTGAAAGCTCACACCCATGCCGGGAATGGGAGTGCTGTAGTAGTTGACCATCCCGAATCCGAAGCTGATCGTCAGCAAGAGGGCTGCGAAGTTGTCGAAATGAAGGAAGTGTTTGCCGCTGGCGGCGGAGAGCGCGGACTTCACGCCGTACCAAACGACGAGAATCGTCGCAAACATCCGAAAAAGGTTCTGCCCCATCGCGTCGAAGAAGCCGAGATTCTGAGTGAGGAGATTGTTGATCGCCTGAAAGATGAACTGCAGATAGTCGGTTTGCATGGCTGCGGCTCCCTCGACGCGGCTGGGTTGCTTGCTCTACGGCATCTGAAAACTCTGAAGCGAACTCGTCAGCGTGCTCGTGACCTGGGACATATTGCCGGCGAGGTTCGCGCGCCGCTGGATGTCGGCGTTGATGGCGTTAGTCGTGGCCTCGCGCTGCTGCTTGGCGAGGATGGTTTGCTGTTCAAGAAGCGACGCGAGAAGCTTGTTTGAATCCTGCAGGGTGCGAAGCGTCAAGACTCCCGCCGCGTTGATCTTGTTCAGGACGGAAACTTCCGTGTTGAGGGCTGGGTCATCCGAGAACGAGTCGTGTTCAAGGTTTGCTATCTGAGTCTGGACACTTTCGGCGTTGCCACGGATCGAGCCAATGGTGGCCATCGCGTTCATGTTCGCGCCGTCCGCGAGTTCCACGGACGCATACTGGGACTGTACGCGCGCTAGTTCCAAGGCGTTCATGCCCGAGAGTTGGTCCGGGTTGTACGGGAGCAGTTGAGTTGTGGACCTCTGGTAGCCGGTGTTGATGTTGGGAAGGAGGCCCGAGTTGATGCCGCTGATCCAAGAGCCGGTATTTCCGAAAGTGTTCAGCGAGGTCACATTTCTCCATTGCGAAAACACAGCGCGGTAACGCGCGGGCATGTTTTGGACGAACCTCGCCATCTGCATAGCGAGGTTGAGCTGGCCCGTGATCTTGGCGTAGCTCTTCTGTAATTGAATGAGGTGCTGCTGCAACTGGTAGTAGCGCAGCAGCGCGTTGTGGTAGTTGGTCGGGTCGTACACGATACCGCTCCCGAATTGCGCGGAGGCAGTACCAACGCAGAGAATCAGAACCAAGAGAACTGCTGGAATTTTCTTTTTCATCGTATTCCTTCCTTTTCTTGTCGCCTTCAGAGATTTGAAGGCATCTCGTGGTTGTTGTAATCGGGCAATGCAAGATCGCCCGAGAGATACACTTTGACTCGGTGGCCCTCGCGGATCGTGACGGTGGGCATGATGTTCAGGAATTTGTCTAGGATTTGGGCCGAGGACTGTGCCGTGCTCGACGCGAATCCCTGGCGCATGAGGTCGCTGCCGGATGCCGTGAGTGCGCTGCCGGTACCGGCTTGGGCCACTGCTCCGAGAGCACCAATGGCGAGGGAGACGCCGAAGATTCGTAGGTAGTGGTTGTTGACTTGGTCGCGAAGACCAGTGTCGCCTATCTGGTCGAGGCCCTTGAACTGGTCGAGACTGACCGAGTAGCCGTCCGGCATGATGAGCCGGTGGAAGACAACGGCGAGACGGGTCTGGCCGGAGTTATCAACCTTGCGGGTCTCGCCGAGGAGTTTGGTCCCAGTGGGGATCAGAAGGTGCTGGCGGTCATGTGAATAGACATCGGTCGAGAGCAGGCATTCGACGGGACCGGAAAACTGCCCTTCGAGCCGGTTGATAAGAACCGTTTCAAGAACAGTTCCCTCGAATAGAACGTAGGTTTTCCCTGCCGCCGCGTTATGCGTCCCACTTGGCGCGGCGGCAGGGCGTGGGCCTTCCTCCTTTCTGTCGTTATTCGTTTCCGAGGAAACGTTTTGCGTTGGGGTGGAGATGGAAGGAGCGGGTGGCGGTGCCGCCGTTTGCGGAGGGGCAATCGGCTGCAACTCCTTCAGAAGCTGTGCGAGTTGTGCGGCATCTGGACCCTCAGACGGAGAGTTTGCAACTGTGGGGTTCGAGCTTGGTTCTGTCACCGTCGGCGTTGGAGTGCCCGCAGACTTGCGGTAGCTGAGGGCGACATTTGACGCGAACAGGGACAGGTACTCACGCTTTTTCCGCTCAGACTGAATGGCGTCTTCGGCGCGTTCCGGTGGTTGATTGGTCGACGCGTTCGATTGCTGGCCAGGCTGGGAGTCTTGGGGCATGGCCCCGAGCAAGCGGGTCTGCTGCGCGAGGGCGCTTTGGGCGACGAGCTGCTGGCGCTGCAATTCCTGGATACGGTTCTGAAGTTCGGTGATCTGGGTCTCGTTGATTTCCAAAGGGGCCTGTGCGGGGGCAGTTGGGTTCGCGGTTTTGATGGCGGACTGCGGCTTCTTTCCGCCTGTGAGCCACATGATGATGACCATCAAGAGGGCCAGACCGATGAGAAGCCACGATTGAACGTTCTTCGGTACGAGACCGGGTGGCTTGGGTGCCTTTTCCTGGATCGGTTCGTTCATGACTTGCCTCTCAATTCGAGGAAACTTGCCGTGAGAATGTGAGTTTCTTCTTGCCGACAACCAGATATCCGCTGTCGAGGATTTTCGGGGCGATGTACACGCCGTTCTCGAATTGGAAGTTGATGAGATTGGGTTTGCCGTCTTTCATTTCATACAGCGTCGGCTTTTCGCGGGCGGCGCACTTGATGTAGGTAAAGGCGTCGTCGTGGTAAATCACCGAAACCAGGAACGGCGCGCGCGGGGCCTTCGAGTCGAGCGTGTAGTCGAACTGGAGCTTCGCTTGGTAATCGGCGCGAAACTTGTTGATCTGTTCGGCGGCCTGCGCCTGGGCGCTGCGGACCTGTTGGTCGGTCTGCGCACGCAGGGCTTCGAGTTCTTTTTTATAGGCTTCAGCCTCGCCCGCGCGGACATAACCATGCGAGCCGGTGTTTCCGGCAATGTTTGACTCATCTTTCAACTCGATGAATAGCTTCAGGTCCGGTTCGGCATTCGGCTCCTTGCTGATCTCGATCAGTAGGAACGAGTAGACGTGCCCGCTCGCGGTGATGAGATTCAAATTGCTGCGAATGCCCGCCTGGGCGGGATGCACGTAGCAGAGGTTGTGCGTGCCGTTAATGATCCAGAATTCCTTGTCGCCGGTCGTGAAGTCCAGAATCTCTTCGCTCTCGGGGAGGACGATGAGGGTTGAAAAGCGGAGCTTCGCCCGGACACGGACGATGTCTTCCTTGGAATACTTCACGACGCGCGCCGCATCCGCGCCGGCGCGCGCCGGTGTCAAGCCCACGCCTAAGAGACAAAGAACCGCTAAAGCGGCGATTTGAATACGGGCGTGCTTCGTAAAAGCTGAGATCCTGTCTTTCATTGTTCACTCCTGAATTGGGATTTGTCACTCGGGGAAAGGCGATCTTCCTGGCACATGGTTTGAATGAGGGAATTCACGGCGATAACGAGAGCAGTCGCAACCGCTGCCACTAGCAACGGGAGCCAAGACAGGAGCAAAGGCTCTAGGCAGACTTGATATTGCAAACGGTGGAGGAGAAACGTGAATCCCGGCTCAAGGAAACAGAGGACGGCGGCGAGGATAAGCGGCGCAATCATGCGTGCTCTCCTGCCAGAACTTCGAGTCCCTTCTCGAAACCATAGTTCTCGAAGGCTTCCCTCCGCTTCCGGTTGTCGTAGGGATCGTTCGTGTAGAGCCAGTAGCTCTTCCGGTCCACGGTGAGGTTGGCAACTTTGGCCAGCTCGGGCGTCTTGATGAGGAACTGCTGTTTCGGGATCAGGTTCGAAATCAGCTCGACTTCGTTTTCGTTAAGGTGGAATTGCCTGCGGTAAAGTTCGCGGTCCATGTCAGGATTCGCGAGGAAGATTTTTGTGGCGCAGCTTTCGATAATCACGTCGAGGATGTCCGAGCGGCGCAGTTCGTCGAGCGATTGGGTTGAGAGCACCATCGCCGCGTTGTGCTTCCTCCAGGTCTTCAGCGCTTCCACAACGTATCGCTGGATGCTCGGGTTCTTCAGGAACACCCATGCCTCATCGATGAAGAAGGCTTTGAAGGCTTGGGTGATCTGCCGGTCGGAGATGACAGCGTTGGCCCGGTGGAGGATATAGAAGAGCAGCGGTTCGAGGATTTCCGGGTACTGGCTCATCCCCTGAAAGTCAAAACACTGGAACTGTGAGAACGAGATCGTGTCTTCCGAATTGTCGAAGAGAAAGCCGAATTGCCCGCCGCGAGTCCATCTGGCCAGTCGGTCGGACGTTTCATGGCCGAGTGTGTTGGCGAGCACGCCAAGCGTGCGCAACGCGGGATCGACCGCATAGAGATTCTCGATCTGGTGGTAGAGATCGCGCTCCGTCGCCGGATCAAGTTCCGCCGCCCCGGAGCCTTGAATCAGGACCTTCAGAAACAGAGCGAGGAAATCGAAATTCTCTTTCGTTGGCGGGAGCGAAAATGGATTGATCTTGAAGTCCTCGGATTCGAGTCCGACACGGACGTAGGAGCCGCCGAAGAGATGCGTAAGGCTTTCAAAGCTTCCGCCCAGGTCGAAGATGAACGTATACGGCGCGTACTTCTGCAGATTCGTGATCAGAAAGTTCAGCAGGAATGACTTTCCCGCGCCGGTTCGCCCCAGAATCATCGTGTGCGCAACGTCCCGGTAGTGAAGATTCAGGAAGTAGGATGTGTGGTGATTCGTCTCAAGAACGGCGAGATACTCCTGCCGCAGATGCCGGTTGCGAGGCTCGCCACAGTGAAGGGTGAAGAGAAATGAAAAGTCAGCGTAGTTCGTGTTGAGCAGGTAGAGGTAACGGAGGTTGCATACGTGATTGCCGGGAACAGCCGCGAGAAATGCGTTCAGCAGGTTGTATTTTTCTTCATAAAGCTGCGCGTCGTGAACGCTGAAGACCTTGTAGAACTCGGCGCAAGCCCGGTCCACTTTGGCAAGGTCGAGGTCATAGATGACGACGGTGAGTGAAAACTGGCCGAAATAATTTCCGTGAAGCTCGATCTCCTTGATGCCCTCGCCGAGTTCGCGGACCTGCGATTCCTTCGAATCGTCCAGAAGAATATCCTGCGGTGCGGCGTCGTTCAGATTGACCTGGCTGATGAACGAGCGCTTTGTGTTGTGAAAGTGACGGCGCTTCGCCTGAATAATCCGCCGGGTTTTGCCCGCGTCTTCCTTCTTCCATTCCGTGACGACGTAATAGTTGGCCTCAACTTCAAGAAGCCGCTTGAAGATGAGAGGGAAACTCTGCGCGGACGGCTCCTTGAGTGTGAGGACTTTTACGTAATAATCGTCTAGACGGAGATGCCCGCGATGGCATTCGAGATGCGACTCGCAAAGGTAGAAATCGAGGAAGGTGTCGTACTTGAGCTTCGCCAGTTCGAGTTTGTCCGGGGCGAAGTTCAGCGTCTTTTTCAGAATTCGGAAGGCTTCCTGTTTGTCGAGCAGCCGAACCGCCAGGAAATCGCTTACCTGCAGAATGAAACTCTCGGCCTTCTGAAGCAGCGTGGCCTGGGCCTTAGTGATCTCCCGGTCGAGGAAGACAACCTGTTTTCTGGTTGAGAAGTACGCCCATAGCTCGCCGAGCGCTTTCCCTGGGTGCTCGGGAAATTTGGCGAGCGCGCTTCCGATCTTGCGCTTCGGACGTGAACCCTCGAAAAAGATCGCGTAGTAGACCGACAGTGAGAAGAGGGTGTCGGCCTTGGCCGCCAGGTACGCGATGCGGTTTCTGATGGCGGTGTCTACGACAGGATTGCCGTAGAGTTTGTAGGGGATGGCTTCGTTGTTTCGTTTGAAGATGTACTGATAGACGCGGTAGTTTTCGTCGAAAAGTTTTAGCGCGGATTCTAGCCTCTTCGTGAGGCCGTCAATCGAAGCGCTATCGAGGCACTCGTAGTCAACGCCACGCACTTCGAGTATGACGCCGAGTTCTCCCGACTTGGTGAGAAAGACGTTGGAATCGATGAACCCATACAGGTTCACCTGTTCGTTGAATGCGCCCGTCTCCTGGTAATTCTTGAAAATCCGCTGGAGTCTAAGCATTGCTGATCCTGCGTATCGTGACCGGGCTGAATTTTGCCGGGTCGTATTGGTTGCGAAGCCTCGCCGCCGTGAGCAAGAACCGCAGAATCTGAGGGTCGGTCTGAGTCGCCCAGCGCCCGGCGAAGTACAGCAACAGAAACATCAGGATTCCGCCGAGCAGACTCGCAAGCAGGTTGAACGTGGCCGCGCCGAGACACATGGCGAAGAAAAAAAGCTTTCGCTCGGCTCCGAGGATCGTGAGTGGCCGAGACAGCGACCGATGGACTCTGTTGACCCGTCTTGCGTCTGCCATGTACTCCTCCAGGTTTCTCCGTCGGTCAGGAGCCGGGAAACAGCCACGCGAGGAAATTCACCGCCGCGATTGCCATGCCCACGCCGAACAGCACGCCTGCGAGAATGCGTTTCGATCCGCCTTCGCCGAACGCAAAGGTCAGACCAGCCACAACAATCGCAACCAGTGACAGGCCACGTGCGATGGTGCTGGTGAAAGCCGTTTGGAGGACGTTGACTGCGTTCTCCCACGGGGAGGCTCCCTGAGCAAATGCGGGAGCCGCGAGAAGCAAACCCAATGCGACCGCCGCGAGCGTCTGGGGCGGGTACCTAAGCCGGGATGTCGTGTGCCAGAGAGTTTTCATATCTGTTCGTCTCCTTAGCTGGTTAAGTCCGAGGGAGTTCTCGCCGTGCCCGCGTCTGGCAGGGCCGTATGCGAGCGCGAAAGAAGGGCCGCTGTCCTGGTTTGTTTTGGCCTTGATCCAGTCAAGGCACACGTGGAGCACACGCTCCGTCCAGAGGGTTTCTACTTTCGCGTCCGGGTTGGGACCTTCAATCAGGACGCTACTGCGCCAGGCGGTTTACCGAAGTGGGACGGCCCCACCAGGCTCACGGGAGAATTCGGTGAGAACTCCCCTCATCTATATAGAGGCGTTTTTTAGGCAAAATCTCTCCAAGAATTTTCCATTCTTGTGCATGGGACTTCCTACGGCTTGGCAGATCTTTGCGGTTTCGGAGTCGAGGCTTTCGCCTTCAGTTGCCGAAGGAAGCGGCTGAAGACCCTGTAACACGGAGAACAAAAGCTGATGTGGTCGAGTACGGTATCGTCTACATGTCCAGGATGGAAGGCTAAGTCACTGAGTGCTTTGTCTGGGGGGCATCCCTGGCGGCTCGGATTCGGGAAGTCCTCGGCCAGATGCCTTCTAGCCAATTCGAGAAAGCGCTTGTCGTTGGCGAGGCTGTGCTCAGGTTTCTTTGCTTTGGTCTTTGTAGCTGGCAAGGATGAGAGTCCTCCTCACCCCTTCTGTCTTGTTTTCCTTAATGTTCTTCGGGCCTGTTCGAGACTCTTGACGAACCGGAGTTCTGCCGCGTGAGCGGAAATGCCGAATTCTTCACCGATCTCTTTCCACGAAAAACCTTCAAAGCGGTGGAAGGCTATTTCGCGGGCCACTTTACCACAACTTGCCATCACTTCGTCTACAAGCACGGCGGTTTCCAATTTGGCCGCCTCGTTCGACGAAATTTCACTCCTGGCGCGTTTTATGAGGGATTCCTCGAATATCTCCTCTTTTCGCTTTGCCTTACCCACGATTCTTATGAACGTGCGAAACAGGTATGCGGCGAGGTTTCTAACGGAAGGACTACCGCTACTCCTTTTCTGGCTGATTGCCTCAGAAACCGTGGCGGCTGCCTGTTCGAAGAAGTTCAAAGCAAGGGCAGGATCGCCAAGCAGCTTTTCTGCGTAGGAGACCGAGCGTGGTCCAATCTCCTGTGCAACGGAAAGGACGACAGGGTCGATCTTTCTTCCAAGGCGGTCAACAGAGTTCAGCAAGAACGGTGGACTGGACCTAGTTTCTCGCCGTGGGCGCATGGGGACCCATCTATTACCCGCCGCGAACCATTTGCGGGATTGGATGTGGCGAGACGGCCTGCGGTTTCCTCTGAACTTATTGATTCTATAGTACTTTGGTACTACCTTCGTACTAGCGCGATTTTCGTTGTTTTGACCTCATGTTCGACCGGCACAATTTGCGCAGAACACTTTGAGTTGACAGTGTGGACCCGTGTGGCCTAGAGTTCCGCCGGAGGTGAGGCTATGCGAAACATAGGGATTGCGCTCTTGCTGGGATGCTGCCTGCTCACCGCCGCGGCACAGACTCAGAAAGAGTCGGTACCACCGGTGCCCAAGGTCAAGGTCGGCGACGTCGCTCCTGATTTCACTTTGGTGGACGGGAACGGCCAGCCGCACTCGCTGCATGATTACAGAGGCAAGAAAAGTGTGGCTCTTGCCTTCTATGTTTGGGCTTTCTCACCCAATTGAACCAAAGAGATGCGGAGCTTCCAGGAGAACCTAGCAAAACTGGAAGCCGCAGACACCCAGGTCCTGGGTGTAAGCATGGACAGCCCCTTTGCAAACAAGGCCTTCGCCGATCAGAACGGTGTGACCTTTCCGTTGCTCAGTGACATCGGCGGGAAGGTCAGCATGGACTATGGACTCTACAAGGAGTACGACAAATTCAACACGAAAATTCCTGCAGCGCGCCGCGCCACCTACCTGATCGACACGAATGGGAAAGTCGTCGATGTACAAGTCGACGCAGAGGCGGTTGACCCGACCAAGACCGTGACTATGTGCGAACGGCGGAAGCCGAAAGGATAGGCAGCACTGCCGAAGAAAGAAGCACCGCATGGTGTGCTGCACTGGGTATTGCGCCGCAGAGGTGCAGTTCAATTCCAAAGTGGCTCAACGTGATCTGCGGCGCTACCGACGACGCGGGGCGGACGCAACCACGCGGCTCCTGCTGGCAGAACTACGGCGTTGGCCGCTGGAGGGGCGACAGCTCCTGGATGTCGGTGGCGGGATCGGGGCGATAGGCACGGAGCTTGCCGACACCGGTGTGGTAAGCGTCACCGTCGTGGAAGCATCGCCCGCCTATCTGGAGATCGCGCGACGCGAGGTCCAATCGCGGTACGGGTCACGTCCCACTCAATTCATCCTTGGCGACTTCGCGGTAATTGCAGGCACCCTCCCCGACGCTGACGTGCTCACTCTTGACCGCGTTGTGTGTTGCTACCCTGATCCCGAGGCGCTGCTCGGGGCAGCGGCAGCGCGGACACGGCAAGTCCTGGCCTTCACCTATCCGCGTGACCGTTGGTACGTGCGGGCCATATTCGCATTGGCAAACTTCTGGCTGCGGCTGACAGGAAAGAAGTTTCGGGCCTTTGTCCACGGGCCGGAGCGGATGGCGGCGGTATTGGAGGCAGCTGGGCTGGTCCGCGCCACGCAACGTAAAACGCTCGTGTGGATGCTCGACCTGTATCACCGAAGCACGGCGCGATTGTAAACTATCGGGAGGTGGGAGTACTCCCATGGATGCAAAGACGCATTGGGACAAGGTTTACACGACCAAGGAACCAGAAGCAGTCAGTTGGTTCCGTGCGCACCTTGAAACATCTCTCGCACTGATCGAACGCGCAACACATTCACGGTCAGCCTCCATCATTGACATTGGCGCTGGCGAATCAACGCTCGTGGACGACCTTCTTGCTAGAGGGTATGAAAATATCACTATCCTTGATGTGTCCCAAACCGCTCTCGACGTGACCAGGAAGCGGTTGGGTCTGCTCGCAGAACAGGTCAAATGGGTCGTAGCGGACATCACGCAAGTGCAGTTGGAATCGTTCGCTTATGACGTGTGGCACGACCGTGCAGTATTTCATTTTCTCACGTCAATTGAGCAGCGCGCTGCTTATGTCCGAAACGTCGCAAAGGCCGTCAAGCCCGGTGGGCACGTAATCGTCAGCACCTTCGGGCCGGAAGGTCCGACAAAATGTAGCGGACTTGAGGTTATGCGCTATAACGCCGAATCGCTTCACGGAGAATTTGGCCCACGCTTCCGCCTAGTGGAGAGCTCAAAAGAACTGCATCGCACACCATTTGGAACCACACAACAGTTTCTGTATTGCTACTGCAAAATCGAATAGACGGGTTGAGCAACATCGGCGACGGGCAGGCACCTTCTGGAAAAATGAAAAGGGGCCTCGGAAAAACCGAGGCCCCTTCGTGTGAGTCCGGTCAGAAGGGGACCTCCTCGGGTTGCGCGTCGAGCGGGCCGTTGTCGGGCACCTGATCCTTCCTGGTGCGATTGAGCTTGCGGATGGAATCCGCCTTCACCTGCCAAGCCTTGAGCGGCACGGTGATCTTGCTCTTGCCTTTGCCGAACTCTTTGTCGTAGGTGCTGCTTACCAGCGTCCCTTCGACATAGATGTGATCGCCCTTGCGCAGCTTCGTCACCGCGTACTCGCCGAGGCCGTTCCAAGTGTATGTTACGTGGAATCTGATTGGGCAGGGTCAAACGGCCAGTAGGGCGCTCTGAACGATCCCAGTAGTTTCCTTCCAATTGGCATTTCCACCGCATTCGCATTCGATTGACGTGATTGCGCTGGTGTGAACCTTTTCGTTCCCCCGAGGGGGAACGAAAAACGCGCTCGCTCGAAGTGCCGGCGAGCGCTACTGGGGGACGCTTTACACTGTCGTGGGCTGCCCGGAGGGAAAAGCATGGGCGAAGTTGATTGGTTCCGTTATCCGTTGGTCCGAGAAAGCGATTGTGGACGTCGGTGGCTGCAAATTCAGAGTGACCTAGGGCTGGCTAAAAACACTGTGGAAGCCTATGGGCGTGGGCTTGATGAGTACCTGAGATTTGTTCGCGATCTGGAGATGGATCCCACAGAATGCAACCGCGAGATCATTGCCTCCTTCATTTGCAGTTTGAGGGTTAAGCCGGGTGCTACCCGAGGAAAGCTGATCTCGATTCGTGCGAAAGCCGTCCTCTCGAATTCAACGTTGCAGCAGCGATTGACCGCCGTCAGGCTCTTCTATGATTTTCTGGTGGAAGAACAGCTCTGCGAGAAAAATCCCGTCGGAAGAGGTCGTTACACTCCAGGCAAAGCATTTGGTTCGATGAGCCAGCGGGGTCTCGTCCAGCGCTATGACACACTGCCGTGGATTCCAACAGAGGATGAGTGGCGGAGCATTCTGGCAGTGGTCCAGACGAAACCGACGCGAGTGCGGTTGATGTTCGCATTGGGCTACGATGCAGCCCTCCGCCGCGAGGAACTTTGCTCAATCGAAACAGCGGATATCGATCCCGCACATCGCACGGTGCGGATTCGAGCCGAGGTGACAAAAAACCGATTGGAACGGGTTGTGCCTTACTCGATCCATACGAATTTTCTGTACCAGCAGTATCTCGGTGAGAGGCGGCGTCTGGGCACTGGGCGGGGACTTCTGTTTCTGTCTGCATCGCGCCGGAATCAGGGCAAACCGCTGTCGTTCTGGATGTGGTCGAAGACCGTGCGGGAGATTGCGATCGAATCCGGTGTGAGTCGTTTGACGACTCACACACTGCGTCACTTGCGGCTCACAGACTTGGCGCGCGCCGGTTGGGACGTCCACGAGATTGCGACTTTTGCTGGACACCGCAGCATTCAAACGACACTTGGATACATTCATCTTAGCGGCCACGAATTGGCAGAAAAGCTTGAACGAACGCTCGCCGAGGTTGATGTGCAGAGGCTCCGTATTCTCCATGGGGAGCCTCGATGAGCACCGGACCTCCCAAGAAGAAAGAGCAAGAACGAAGGGTGCGGTGGGATTGGCCGCTAGACTTGGCTCGGTACGATCAAAAGCCGACGCTGAGCAAGGGAGAACGAACGGCGATTAAGGAAATGCTGGAAGGGCCACGAAGGAAGGAGTTCTCTCGCGAACCCTGGAAAACGAGACTGCGACGGCTCCTGACACCAGTTTTAGACACTCTGGAATTTACAGGCGCAAAACAGCCGGTCACGGGCACCTTGATTGGGATTCTGCTGCGCGAGATGTCGCGTCGCGAGAGTTCGTTCTGGAATTGGGGAGAACATGAGTGGGTGGGGATGCTTCAACCTTCGATGGCGACCTACTCCCGGGTCTATGGGGTTCGTGGTGATACTCGCCCCCATCTCATGGCTCTTGCTCTGCTGTTGCGGCGCATCCGCGACCCGAGGCCTTGTGGTGAATTCGATCGGATCATGCTCGCGAAGCGCGTGTTTGGCGAGGCAAGTGTTCAGGCATCGGCGAAGCGTACTACAGAAGCACTGGCAACGTGGGGATTCAGCGTTTCCCTCAACGAGACCCGTCAAATTACCGCGCTGTGTGACGCGCTATTGGTAAATAGAAGTCCATTGCTCGAAGATCTGACGACGGAGATCTTGGAGGAAGTCTTCAACGGTCCCACAACTGCGACGCGCAGATGGTCCTTACAACGTCTCTCAAACGTGCTCTTTGCTCTTGGCTTGATTCGGAAGCCGCTGCGGCACGGCTTTGCACAGGCTCGCGGCGGAAAGCCGAGCGACCTGACGATAGGAGTTGCTGTCGGATGGGTGCAAGCTGTCGAACGGTGGCGTAGCACCTCTACGCTGGTTCCCAAGGCCAGGGCCGGCATGTATTACAACGTGCTGAAAATCGGACGTTGGTTGACAGCGACGCATCCTGAGGAAGCATCCCCAGAGCGGTGGACGCGAGAGACAGCAGCTCGAAGCGTGGCTGAAATCTGTCGAATGACGGTCGGTCAATGGACGAATCAGGTGCGACGGCAAACTGATGCGTCGAAGCCCCTGAAACCAAGAGCAATCAATGGACACCTCGCTGCGTTGCGTGCTTTCTTTCGAGACTGTCAGGAATGGGGTTGGATACCTACACGGTTCGATCCAAATCGGAGCCTGCGTACTCCGTTGAGCGTGAGGCGCCTGATCGGGCCGGACCCGCGGATCGTCGCAGACGATAGTTGGGCAAAACTTGTGTGGGCCGGTCTCAATCTCGTTGAGGCGGATCTTCCGTGCACAGAACACGGGCGCTTCCTTTATCCATTCCCCATGCTGCGGGCGCTCGCGATGGTCTGGCTGTTCGCAGGCCTGCGTGCGGATGAGATACTCCGGCTGCGAGTGGGTTCGATCCGCTGGAAGGATTTCGAAGAGAGCCAGTCGGCGAATACCAGCAAGCACACGTGCCTTCTGCACGTGCCAGTGAACAAGACGGGGACAGCTTTCATAAAGCCGATCGATTCGATCGTCGGTCGAGAGATCGAAAGTTGGGAGAAGGTTCGTCCTGAGCAGCCAGCACTGTTGGATGCGAAAACGGGGGAACTCGTTCACTTCCTCTTTGTCTATCGGACTCGCAGAGTTGCGGCGCGGTATCTCAATAGGACTCTCATTCCGGCTTTGTGCAAGAAGGCGGGCATTCCGAGCACGGACGCGCGTGGCACGATCACCTGTCACCGTGCGCGTGCCACGATCGCAACGCAACTCTACAACGCACGGGAACCGCTCTCGCTATTTGAACTACAAGAATGGCTCGGACACCGTTCTCCCACATCGACGCAGAGCTACGCAAAAATCTCGCCCACAAAACTGGCGAGGTCCTACAACGCCGCGGGATATTTCGAACGGAACCTTCGCACGATTGAAGTGCTTGTCGATCAGACAGCAGTGCGCAATGGACTCGCGAACGGCGTCCCGTGGAAGTATTACGATCTGGGCCACGGCTACTGCACGTATGACTTCTTCGATCAATGCCCGCACCGCATGGCCTGTGCGAAGTGTTCTTTCTACCAGCCGAAAGACGCGACCGCCGCATTCCTTCTCGAAGGCAAGAACAACCTATTGCGAATGCGACAGGAGATTCCTCTAGGAGAATCGGAGATCGCTGCGCTTGATGATGGCGTTTCCGCGCTCGAATCGCTGCTGAGTCGTCTTGCGCATGTTCCAACTCCAGCCGGTCCAACTCCGCTTCAGCTCCGTGGCGACCCCCTTGTGCAGATTCAACTAGAGGCGAGTGATGACTGAGGAAAAAAACAGAAAAGGCCCCGGCTCTGTGCCGGGGCCGAATCCTGTTTTCAGTCAGAACGTGGCCTCGTCGGATTCCGTCGCCGGACCGCTGGCAGGCGCTTCTGGTTCCTGCTCGTTGCGATCGAGCTTGCGCACGACATCAGCGCGGATCGACCACGACGTGACTTTCGTGCCCTTCGCCTTTTTGCCTTTGCCATTGGCAACCTCGTAAGTCGAGCTAACGAGAGAGCCTTCAACGAGCACGTGAGCGCCCTTCTTGATGGTGCGAGCCACATGGTCTGCCAGCCGTGGCCGGAACAGCACTATCCGATGCCACTCTGTTTTGGAGATCCACTCACCATCGGCGTTCTTCCACGAGCGCTGTGTGGCGACCGACAGCACGGTGAACTTCGAACCGTTGCCTTTCGCTTGGCGTTGCTCCGGATCGGCACCGACGAATCCGACGAGAGTCACTGAATTGAGATAAGACATTTTGTTTTTACCTTTCTTTCTGCCCCGTTTTCTTTGGGGCACGACAGAGAGCGAGGGGGCGTGGAGTCGCAGGCTAGCGTCTGCTTTATGGGAGGGACCCATGCGGTCTGGCGAGGAGCCGTGAAAGCAGAAGACACGTAGGCCGGAGCGGAGCGGAATTACCGGAGCGGTGAGCCCAAAGAAAATCGGGAAAAGAAAGAAAGGAATGTCCAGACTCAGGAACGTTGGAGAAGGAAGACCCGAAGAGCAGACCGGTCAGGTTCGAGGGTGCACTCGCCGGCGTAGTGGAACTCGCCGATGATGGGGAGAGGGGCACCTTTCATTGTTTCATTGCCTTGGCGGCGATGAATGCGGCACCAAACTGGCCAAATCGCGGCAGGAAGGAATCGAACGGGCTGAGGAATTCGGCGAGGAATGCCGATGGAGGATAGTACACGCACGGTTGGCTGGCTACGAGGCGGAGGCCAACACCTTCGACCAATCGTCGAAGGTCCTGCACGCTACGAAATCGGGCGGTGCGCCACATCTTGGATCCAAACATAGCTCGTATTCTGCGGGAAACGGCCCAGCAGCTGAATTTCCCGAGTTCGCCGATTATAAGCGACCCTCCGGGGCGCAGAGCTCGCGTTGCCTCTCGAATGGCGTTGTCTGGATCAATCGCAAAGCAGAGGACCGTCACGATGATGACGACATCGAATGTGTTCGATGCGAACGGAAGTGCAGATACGGAGGACTGGACCCATTTGACTTTTTGCTCACGTAAAACGGATCGGGCATGTGCGGCTCTCAACATTGAAGAAGAAATATCAACGCCCGTAACAAACGCACCGTCTTCGGAGGCGCGAATTGAGTAGGTGCCGTCGCCACAACCGAGGTCGAGAACACGCAGACCTGGCAAGTTGCCGCAAAATTCGAAGATAACTCGCTGCTCGATGGATTCTGTTAAGGAGCCGAGTCTCGAATTGCGCCAACGAGCATAATCCTCCGGCCTGATCGCGGATTCGGGGTCAGCATTCAAGGTCAAAACACGATCACCTTGTCTGCTTCTTTGGTCCAGGAGGTTAGCTCGTCCATGGAGCTTCGGTGAGCGCCTTGGACCAGCGTCTCAGGCTTCAGGCCTCTCGCATCCATGCAGGAACCGCAGACGCCGATCTTGGCGGGCCTGGACGCCAGACCTTTCAGCATACGTTCAATGTTGTAGTACCCAGTGGGGGTGGTTTGTCCCGCGACAACACACGAGGCGGCGTCTCCCATTAGGAAGATCGAAACTTCGGTACCATCATCTTTTGCGAGAGAGTTTGCGAGACGAAGGCCATTGTAGCTGCGTTCCGTACCGTACGGAGGGTCGTTGAGGATGATCAGATATTTCATAGGCATTCCTTTCGACTAGCGAAAAGCTAAAGATGGATCGGAATTCCATAGAATCTACTCCCAGCTCTCAAGGTCGAAGCGAGCAGGGACCGGCGGAAGCCCATCGGGGCCAACCACCATTTCTCGAAAAGCACCTTGCCGATGTGCCAGGCCTTTCCCATCTGGCGGAGTTGCACATTGGGAGCGGGCTCGGCAAAAAAGTTGCCGAAAGCAAATCCAGCCAGATCTTCACCCGCTTCCAGCATGCAATACCCGTCCCCGCAAAATTTCACCTCACACACACGTCCTGTGATTTCTGCAGCGATGCGCTGGGCGACCACTTCCGCCTGTGCGTGAGCAAAAACACCTGCCTTAGGCAGCATCATCGGCACATCCTGTTTCCAGCGTCCGGGTATGGGAATTGCCGTGATGTCACCGATTGCATAGATGCCAGGTTGACTCGTGGCCAAGGTTTGCGGGTCGACTGGAATCCAGCCCGCTCGGCTGGCCAGACCAGCTTCGACGACGAGCTTCGGGGCTCGGTGCGGCGGTATTGCAACGAGCAAGTCGTAGCGGAATCGCTCCCTATCTTCGAAAGTCAATTCGCGAGGCTCGGGTTCGACAGAAGTCAACTTGTGCAATGCGTGAAACTTGATTCCTTTGACCTGGAGCATTGCTCGGACGGCTTCTCCAAGAAGCGGTCCGGCAACCGGCATGGGCTGTGGTTCGGGCGTGAACAGGTGGATCTCCACTTTGGGAGAAAGGCCGCGCTGGCGAAAGTAATCGGCGATCAGCATGGCGCCCTCGTGAGGAGCCCCGGGGCATTTGTAGGGCAGGGCCGAAACCACAACGGCGATCCTGCCGCCGGAAAAGGCGAGAAGCGCGTCTCGCAGGCGTGTGGCACCGTCGAATGTGAAGAACGTGTGCGATGCTTGGGCCAGTCCTGGCACGGCATCGAAGGCTAAATCAGCCCCGAGTGCCACGACTAACCGGTCATACGCGATTTCTGCCGAATTGGTGCGAACTTTTCGGAGGTCAAGGTCGATGCCGAGGACTTCCGATTGCACAAGTTCGATTCCACGACGCAGCAGCGTCCCCAACGGTCGGCAGATTTGCTCGGGCTTGCGATCGCCGGTCATTACCCACAGAAAAGAAGGTGCGAATGCATGCGTCGCGTTTTTCTCCACTAAGACCACGCGGTGTTTAGGAGAAAGTTGCTGGCGAAGTTTATTGGCAGTCACCACGCCTCCCACACCCCCACCCAGAATCACGGTTGTGCTGGAGGGCGTTTTGTCCTCTGGGAGCCCCATAAATACCTCCTGCCGACGAGTCGGAAAGACTTGACAAGAAGGCCTCATTCAATTATTCAATTGAATCTTATCATGACCGACTCGACCAGTAGTCCCAAAAGAGAGTTCAAGGACGCGGCCTACGGCCAATTGGCTCGGATCGGCAAAGCCTTGGCGAGCCCGAAGCGGTTGGAGCTGCTCGATCTGCTTTGCCAGTCCCAGCGTTCTGTCGAAGAACTGGCGGACGAGACCGCCATGAGCGTTGCGAATACGTCACAACACTTGCAGGTGCTTGAGGCCGCGCGCCTGGTCGAAGCGCGCAGGAACG
>Ga0182024_10006285_pt1 | contig 26174 bp, 25 predicted proteins | sample P32metaG_FD_120480 | JGI IMG/M metagenome (GOLD analysis project Ga0182024, IMG submission 120480) | Permafrost microbial communities from Stordalen Mire, Sweden - P3-2 metaG (Illumina Assembly) | ecosystem: Environmental > Terrestrial > Soil > Wetlands > Permafrost | place: Sweden: Stordalen... | reverse complement strand
TAATTGCACTGGCGATTTTCGTGTTTGTTTTTGCCTTCATCTTTCTCCTTTACTGGCTGGGCGCGCGGGGGCAGTTCATGTTTCTCGATAATATCGTGCGCAATCGCGGCGCGATCTCCTGGCCCTGGCACTATTACAAGCGGCAGGCGAACAGCCTTTTTGGCCTTTACCTCCTTTTTATGGTGATTTCGTTTGCGATCCTTCTGCCCATTCTCATTGTGGCAATCGTGATGTGCATTCCGCTGTTCCAGCAGCATCGCTGGCCCGAGGGTGGAGAAATCGCCGGGTTTGTTGCGCTGGGACTTGCCTACCTGGCCCTTGCGGTGGTCATCGGTTTCGTCCTGTTCGTTTTTCGGGAATTTGGCGTTCCGCTCATGTTCCGCCAAGGTCTGCTGGCGCGCCCGGCATTCTGGGCGTCGATGAACCTGATCCAGCAACACACCGGCAGCGTCGTTGTTTTCGTCCTGCTGCGCATCGCGATTTTCATCGGCGTGGCCATCCTCTCGGTCATCATCTGCTGCGCGACGTGCTGCATCGGGGCGCTTCCCTATATCGGGACGGTCCTGCTCCTGCCGGTACTGATTTATGTGAAATGCTTCAGCCTCGACTGCCTGGCGCAGTTCGGACCGGAGTGCGATGTCTGGACCGTTGATGTGCCGCCGGCTGGACCGGTGGGCATTCCGCCGTTCAACCCCCAGCCACCACTCGGATAAATTCGACGCGATCACCGTGCTGGAGCGTGCGTCCGGGCCACTCTTCCCTCGACAAAGTTTGGCGGTTGAGTTCGACCAGCAACCGGCGCGCATCCAAACCGCAACTCACCGCGAGTTCTCCCAGCGTCATCGTGGCGCTGACCTGCCGCGCGTGGCCGTTGACAAAAATGCTCAGGCGTCCATGGACGATTTCGGACATAGTTTTTACGGATCCGTTTTCTTCCTAGTGCTTGACCGGACGATGATCTCGACCGGCAATTGGCGGGGTTGCACTGGGTTGCCCTTCTGCAAATCAATCGCCAGCCGCACGGCTGTTTCGCCCATTTCCGTTTGTGGAACGCGCACCGTGGTCAGGGGCACGCGAAAATTCTCCGCGAGCAGGCCGTCGCCAAAGCCGACGATGGAAACATCGTCCGGAATGCGGAAGCCCTGCTTGAGCAGCGTTTCCGCGGCCCCGATGGCGACGCTGTCGTTATGGGCCACGATGGCGCTGAAAGGCGCTTTTTCCGAGAGCGCCTGGGCCATGGCTTTGCGGCCTGAATCGATGTCCTTGTCGGCCAGATAAACGCGGGTGTCACTGTAGGGCACGCCCGCCGCAGACAAGGCCCGTTGATAACCGCTGAAGCGTCCCGCGCTCGAGGAAGAACCGTTCGGTCCGGCCAGGAAGAGGATTTCCTTATGGCCCAGTTCGAGCAGATGTTGGGTGGCCAGTTGCCCGCCGCGTTGATCGTCGCAGACGACCCAGCTCACATGAGGAAAATTTTCCGCACCGGCGGGATAGGCGTCGAGCAGCACAGTGGGAATTCCGCTCGTCCGCACCAATTCCAGCGTGGCCAGGCGATGCTGCCAGCGGACGGCCGGTACGAGAAGCAAGGCTTCCACCTGACGGGCGATGAGTTTTTGCACTTCGCGCATTTCGTTTTCGGCCCGATCGAGGGAAGAGCCGAGCAGGACCTGCAAACCCACGGCTGCCGCCTGCCGTTCCACTCCCCAGACCAGATGGGAATAGTAAGTGTGATTGATCTGGGGCACGACGACGCCGATGAGCCCGCTCCGGCGCAGGCGCAAATTCTGCGCGGCACGATTCGGGATATAGTTCCGCCGACGGGCTTCCGCCTGCACGCGCGCCTTCGTGCTTGTACTGATGTCGGGCGCATCACGAAGCGCTTTGGATACGGCCATCACCGAGAGGTTTAACGATGCAGCTATTTCCTTTAGCGTCGACATGGGAGCTTACTTCATTAGCACGAGGGGCAGCCTCTAGGAATAAATAATACTGCCGGCCGCAGGAAAATACCGCCCTCCGCAGAAAAATACTGCCGTGCGCAGCACCGTTGCCTTTTTGGAAAACTTCGCCATGCTAATCGGCTCATGCAGTCAATTGCCCTCTTTTTGATCCGTGTTTATCGCGTTGCTTTTGCGCCGTTGAAAGTCATGTTCGGCTTGCAAGGCTGCTGCCGTTATACGCCCACCTGCTCCAACTACGCGGAGGAGGCGATTTGTACGCATGGCATCTGCCGCGGTCTCGGCCTTGGCGCGCGCCGTGTGTTGCGCTGCCATCCCTGGGGCGGCGCGGGTTTTGATCCGGTCCCTCCGATGTGCGGATCGTCGAAATAAGTTTCCGAGTTTAAAATTATGGATCGCACAAGTCGCATCGGCCTTTTCGTTTGTCTGGCTCTTTTGATCAGCCTCGAGTTTCTTTTTCCAACGCCGCCCATGAAGCCCAAGCCGGCGGTTGCGGCCTCGACGCCTCCATCCTCCATTCCTCTGGTCGCGCCTGCGACGGCCTCAGCCGGCAACCCGCCCAACCTGCCTCCCGCGCCGGCTGCCTTGGTCGTCGAGAAATTCACGGTGATTGAGAATGACGCGATGAAGGTGACTTTCACCTCCGTGAGCGCGGCGATCAAGGAGGTGGAGCTCAAGCTGCACAAAGCCGATAACGGCGGAAATATCATCCTCAACGAGCAAGCCCACTCCAATGTCCTCGCCCTCAGCGGATGGCCGGGAGCGGACGCGGCTAATTTTCAGGAAGACAATGTGCCCGATGGAGTGCGCTATTCCTGCGATCTGCCCAACGGCGTGAAATGGCAGCGAACGTATACCTTCGGCAAGAGCCCGGAGAGGGACGACGGCGTGACGGGTTATCTGCGCGTGCTTTTTCACAAGATCGCCAGGCACTTGGGACAAGCCGAGACGAAACCGCTGGTTTACACGCTCGACGTGAATGACACGCTGACGAATACTAGCGCGGCGGTTGTCACGCTGCCCGCGTACTCCCTCAGCGTCGGTCGGGCGGAACCGATTTACGATCCCATTACCCAGTGGTCGCACGGTCGTTCGGCTTCGTCGTTTAACCAGCAGTACCTGGGCTCCGGCTGGCTTGCTGCCAAGTTTCATCTGACGACCATTAATGACTTCAATCCCAGTTCCATTCCCCTGATCGGGATCAAAACGCGGGACGGAAAGGACGCTTTTTCCAGCCAGATTATTGATCCGACGCCCTTGCGGTGGGTCGGAGTGGAAAATCAATTCTTTGCCGTGCTGCTGACCCCGGCGGCGGAACTACCCATCGACCACGGCGAATTCCAATGCTTCAACCAACGGGATCCGAGCGGCTATATCCCGAGGACGGAAGATCCCGACATCGAGGCCGCGGCCAACTTTGCCGGCATCAGCGTGCCCGCGGGCCAGAGCGTCACCTTGAATTATGGCATTTATGCCGGGCCAAAGGATTTCAACCAGCTCGACGCCCTGGGAGCCAATCAGGGCGAATTGATGAACTACGGCTGGTTCGAGCTTTTGATCGTGCCGATGCTGACCGTGCTGCACTTCTGGTTCCTGATTTTTCACAACTACGGCGTTGCCATCATTCTTCTCACCCTGATGATCAAGGCGATCACCTGGCCGCTGCAAAGCATCGCCAACCGTTCCGGCAAACGGATGCAGGCGCTGGCGCCCAAGCTGAAGGAGCTTCAAGCCAAACACAAGGAACACCCGGAAAAGCTCCAGACGGAAACGTTCGCGCTTTACAAGGAATATGGCGTCAACCCGTTCGGCGGCTGCTTTCCAGCGCTGATCCAGATGCCGGTTTTCTTCAGCCTCTATTACATGCTGCAGAACGCGTTCGAATTGCGCGGGCAATCCTTCCTCTGGGTTCATGACCTGACCAAGCCCGATACGGTGTTCACGCTGCCCTACCTCTTTTTTGGATTCCATCCGGCGCTTCATCCACTGCCGATCATGGTCACGCTGCTGACCATGGTGATGATGCGCATGACGCCGCAGATCGGCGATCCCCAGCAGGCGAAGATCGCCCAATGGATGCCGCTCGTTTTTCTCTTCATTTTTTATAATTTTGCCGCGGCGCTCTCCCTCTATTACGTCATCAATAACTGTGTTTCCATCGTGCAAATCTATCGCAATCTACGCAAGCCACTGCCCGAGTTGAAACGCGTTCCCCGCAAGAAATAAGGCTTCCCAAGCGATTTTTCCTGAATAGTGTGAATTATAATGTTATTGCATGTCCCCTATTGAAAATAGGCAATAGGGGACATGCAATTGTGAGTTTATGTTTGTGGTTCCACATTGTTCGAAGTCACCTTCGTTTTTCTCGCGTGACTTAAGCGCGACAGATGCTTTCAATTTCCCATGCACATTTTCGTTACAGGAGGGGCCGGTTATATCGGCAGCATTTGTTCGGAAGAACTCATCAACGCCGGACATCAGGTCACCATCTTTGATAACCTGAGCGAGGGTCACCTCAGCGCGGTCGACAAGCGGGCTGCCTTCATCAAAGGCGATCTCCAAAACCGGAAGGAGATTTTTGCGGCCGTGAAGGGGGCCAAACCCGATGCCATGATGCATTTCGCCGCCAACTCTCTCGTGGGCGAATCGATGACCAACCCGTCGAAGTATTTTCGTAATAATGTCTCCGGCGGAATCAATCTTCTCGATGCCACGGTCGAGGCTGGAGTGAAGAAATTCATCTTCTCCTCGACTTGCGCGACCTTTGGCGCTCCCGAGAAAATTCCGATGGATGAGAGGCTGCCCCAAAAGCCGATCAATCCCTACGGCCAGTCGAAGCTCATGTTCGAGCAGATCCTCGGCTGGTACGACAAGATTCATGGGCTCGTCCATGTCAACCTGCGCTATTTCAACGCCGCCGGGGCCAGTGAACAGTTTGGAGAAGATCATCGCATCGAAACCCATCTGATCCCGAACATCCTCAAAGTCGCGCTGGGCCAGAGGGAAATAGCCGAAATTTATGGCGACAAGTATGCCACGCCCGACGGCACCTGCATCCGCGACTTCATCCACATCCAAGATCTGGCCTCCGCCCATATGCTGGCCTTGGGGCGCGATGCCAGTGTCAGCTATAACCTCGGCAGCGGCGAAGGCTTTTCCGTCAAGCAGGTCGTCGATATCGCGCGCAAAGTGACCGGCCATCCCATCCCCGTAGTGGTCAAAGACCCGCGTCCCGGCGATCCGCCCCGCTTGGTGGCCAGTTCTCATAAAATCACCAGCGAGCTGGGCTGGCGTCCCAAATTCCCGCGCCTTCAGCCGATTGTCGAAAGCGCCTGGGCCTGGCATCAGAAACATCCGAACGGCTACGGCGATTGAGTGCGAAAACCGTCGTCTGTTTCGGGGCGAGCCTGACGGCGGGCACGGTCAGCTTCAATTACCTCGATTTGCTGGGCGCACGGCCTTCGTTGGCGGGATTTCGGTTCATCAATCACGGGGTCAACGGCGACCTGGCCTGGAACGGCCTGGAGCGGCTCGACCGTGTCATGGCTGAGCGGCCCGATTTCGTTACCATTCTCATCGGCACCAATGACGTCAACGCCACGATGAGCGAGCGCAATTTGCTCCGGTATAAAGCCTTCAATCACCTGCCGACTGAGCCGACCCTGACTTGGTACGAGTGTAATCTCGGGACCATCGTCAAGAGGCTGAAGCAGGAAACGCACGCGCGGCTGGCTCTCCTCTCCCTGGCTGTGGTTGGAGAAGACCTCGAACACGAGGCCAATCGGAAAGTCAACCTTTACAACGAAGCGGTCCGCCGGGTGGCCCGGGAAGAAAATATCACCTATCTTCCGCTGCACGAACGGATGGTGGCTTATCTTCGCGACCACGAAGGAGAGCGAGCCCAGCTTCCTCCCCGGTTGGATTACCGCGACGGCTTGCACAACACCGGCAACGCCCTGGCGCTTCACGCTACGGGTCTTTCCTGGGATGAAGTTTCCTGGCGTAACGGTCTTCTTGTCACCACGGACTGCCTCCATCTCAACAGCGTCGGAGCGGGGATGATCGCCGACTTGATTGAAGCGTGGCTGATTCAGGTTTGATTCGATGACGAGGCGGTTGTCAATCGTGCGTCCTTGGGGCATGCTTCGCTAATGCGCTTTTTTCTGCTGCCCGCCGATCAGGGCAAAACAACCTGTATCAACTTTGACCATGTCGCTTATATCCAATTAGGCGCGCAAACCATCGAAGTGCATTTCATCGGCGTCGAAGCGCCCATGGTGATAACGAAGACGCCTACGACTCTGGCCCTGGTCGCCAAAGGCATGGATCTCTCCGACTCCTCCAAGGATATGGTCAGCACGCTTTGACATGTAGCCAGTACGATTGGAAATGGTATTGGCGGCTCTTCGGGAAACTTGACAGAATCGCCTGCCTCCGCAAATCTTCGCACCGCCTCCTACACGCTATGATTCATCACCTGATGCTCCTGACCACCAAGCCGGAAGTGATCCCGACCAAGCTGGAGGAGATCATGGTGGAAACCCGTATCCGACTCCTGAAGATACCGGAGGTCAATAATCTTCGCGTCGGCAAGCGGGTCGACACCACGAACAATCCGCATACCTGTTTCTTCTCCTTCGACGTGGAAAACATGGACAAGCTGGCCTACATTCTGGAGAACGCCGTCTACGTTCAGTTTGAAAAGCAAATCCTGGGTCCCTTCGTGACCGCCTCGAAGGTACTCGATTATGAGATGGAGCCGGGCAAGGACGTCCGGTATTCCTGACGATCGGATGTGTTCCGATGGGGAAGCGGCGGCATTTTATCGCACCAGTAGCTGCGCTATCGGCTGGCATTTTCATAAATTAAGACCAATTGTGGCATTGGGCTCGATTTGTGGTTAATTGGGGCTTGTTATAACCTATGCCGCCTGCTTCCACTCAAGCGCTCACCTTTCGGTATGTGCTCGTGCTTCTGTTGATAGCGCTTCTCGCCCTGGTGGCTTACCTGACGCTCGACGAGGTTATTTCCAAGGGACTTCAACTGATGCACTTCGTCCGAATCATCGATGAGCAGCAAATGTGCTCGCAGCGGATGGCCTATTTCAGCTCGAGGCTGAGCCAGCCGGGATCGCCTTCCGAACACGATGTATGCCGGACGCGGCTCAAAGAGGAAACCGGCCAATTACTTGAAGACGAGGACGTGCTGGTGCAGAAGGGCGGTCCGATGGATCAGGCCGCTTCCGTTGCCCCTGACTTGGTGCCTCTCTATTTAAGTGAACCTTCCCACCTGGACAAAGAGGTGCGCGATTATGTGGCGCTTGCCGGCAAGGTCGCGGCGGTGCCCGACGGGGACCTTTCTTTCGATGATCCCGACGTGGCGACTATCCAGGAAAAAAACTACAACGAGCTGCTCGAAGGTCTTAACAAGGGGATAGAGATGCTGCGCACGAATTGGGAAAATGAGCGCCAGATTGCAGTCAGCGTGCAACTGGGCATCTTTCTTAGCACGCTCGTGATCCTGTTGGTGGCGGGGCTTTTTGTTTTCCGGCCCATGGTCAAATTGATCGTTGAGGAGAACCAGCAGCTGATCGCTGCCGATCGCCGGCTCAAGGCGGTCTTCAATACCGTGGGTGAAGCCATTTTCTCCGCCAATGAGGAGGGCGAAATTTTTTCGGTCAATAGCGAAGCGGCGCGCCTGTGGGAGTATGAAATCAAGGATCTCATCGGACAGAGCGTCGATTGTCTTTTTTCCCACCCCGGTTTTTTTCAGGAGGCGCGTGAGCAAGGCGCCGGCGCCGATCAAACCATCATGACCTATGTCGAGGCCGAAGCTATTTCCCGCCATGGTCACCGCTTCCCGGCGGAAGTCGCCTTTGATCGGGCCGAGGTCGACGGAGCGACGATCTATACCCTGGCGGCCCGCGACATCACCGAACGCCGCGAGTACGAGAACCGCCTGCTGGAAGCCAAGGAAATGGCCGAAGTCGGGAACCGGGCCAAATCCGAATTCCTAGCCAACATGAGTCACGAAATTCGCACCCCGATGAACGGGGTCATCGGCATGGCCGGTCTTCTTTTGGAGACGGAACTCACGCCGACCCAGCACGAATTCGTCGAAACACTCCGCACCAGCAGCGAATCCCTTCTTGCCATCATTAACGATATTCTTGATTTCTCGAAAATCGAGGCGGGCAAATTGACGCTGAATCAATTCCCCTTTGACTTGCGTTCCTGCGTCGAGGAAGCGCTCGATTTAATGGCGCCGAAAGCCCGGGAAAAGCACCTCGACCTGCTCCATATCATCCATGAGGACCTGCCCGCGAGCCTCGTGGGCGACGATCAACGGTTGCGCCAGGTCCTTCTCAACCTGGTCGGCAACGCGATCAAGTTCACCGACATGGGTGAAGTTTGCCTGGAAGTCACGGGTCAGGTTCTTCCTCCGCTGGAGGGTGCCGCGACCGAGGCGCACGACTTATGGGAAATCAGTTTTGCGGTCCGGGATACCGGCATCGGAATTCCCCATGAAAAAATGGAGCTTCTCTTTAAAGCCTTCAGCCAGGTCGATGCCACTGCGACTCGCGCCCAGGGCGGCACGGGCCTCGGGTTGGTAATCTGCGAGCGACTGGTCCAACTCATGGGCGGGGCCATCTCGGTGACAAGCGACGTGGGACGCGGTTCCACCTTTCTCTTTACCATCCGCGCACCATCCGCCGGCGTCAGGCGCAAACCCATGACCGTGCCGCTCGATGCGACGTTGCGGGGACGCCGCCTGCTCGTGGTGGACGATAACGAGACCAACCGCTCGATCCTGGCCCTGCATACCCAGCGCTGGGGCATGGAAGTGGCGTCATGCGCCTCGGCGGAGGAAGCGCTGAAGCTGTTGGAAAGCGGCGAAACATTCGACGTGGCGGTGATTGATCGGATCATGCCCGGCATGGACGGCCTGGAACTTGCCGACGCTCTGCGCGAAATTCCCCACGCCCAAAAGATGCCCGTGATCCTGCTCAGCTCCGGCGGCATGGATGAGATCGATCCCGCCCGGCGTCAGGTCGGTTTCTTCAGCAGCATTCCCAAGCCGTGGAAATCCTCCGCCTTGCAGCGGGAATTGATCCGCGTCCTCAGTCCGGACGGGACACCGCCGCTCCCCACCATTGAACCTCAACGCGTCCTCGAACCGGGTTCCGCGCTCAAGCTGCCGGTCAAGATTCTCGTGGTTGAGGACAACCCGACCAACCGGCAGGTGGTCGTCACCGTCCTGCAAACTTTGGGTTATCAACCCGACATTGCGGAAAATGGACAGACCGGCATCGAAATGGCCGAGGTCGGCGGATACGATCTCATCCTGCTCGACGTCCAGATGCCCGACATCGACGGTTGGACGGTATCGCGTCACTTGCGGCAATATGTGAGGGACAAGCGGCTGGCCATCGTGGCGATCACCGCGGGTGTTACACCCGAGGACCGACAGCGTTGCTTCGACTCGGGCATGGATGACTTCGTGATGAAGCCTTTCAAGATCTCCACGCTCAAGGACGTGATCCTGAAATACGCGCGAAATGTGAAACCGGACGAGACCGGCTAACCAGTGTAAACATCTGCGCCAAAAATTGATTTGTCGCCACAGTGGGATCATTTAGAGTCCGTTTCTGCTCTAACGGCAGTTTTTTGCCCATGCCAGTCCTTCCGATCACCGACCTTTCGCGGCTGTGTCTTCATACCGTGACCACGAAGCCTTGGCCCCTGGCGGTCGCGGTTAAGAATTACGCCGCAGCGGGCATCAAAGGAATCACCGTTTGGCGTGACGCCGCCCAGAATCATCCTGAGGGCATCAAAGCCGCCGGGCACTTGTGCCGGGGCGAGGGGCTCGAAATTGTCTCCTACGTCCGCGGCGGATTTTTCACCGCACTGGATGCGTCCGGACGCCAGGCCGCCATCGACGAGAACAAGCGCATCATCGATGAAGCCGCTGCGTTGGGGGCGCCGCTTATCGTGCTGGTTTGCGGCGCAACGCCTGGGCAATCGCTCTTCGCCTCGCGCGCGCAGATTACCGATGCTCTCGCCGCCGTTCTTCCCCATGCCCGCGCCTGCGGGATCAAGCTTGGCATCGAGCCGCTGCACCCGATGTATGCCGATAGCCGTAGCGCGGTGAGCACGATGACCCAGGCCCTCGATATGGCTCTCGACCTCAAGGACGACCATATCGGTGTGACCGTGGACGTCTTTCACCTCTGGTGGGACGACCGCCTCCAGGCTGAAATCGCCCGCTGTGGTCGCGCAGGCAAGCTCTTCTCCTTCCACATCTGCGACTGGAAAAACCAGCCATCGGACATGCTGAACGATCGCGGCCTCATGGGCGAAGGCGTCATCAACGTCCCCGAAATTCGCGGCTGGGTCGAGCAGACCGGCTTTCGCGGTTACAACGAAGTCGAGATTTTTTCCAACCGCTACTGGGCGACGGACCAGGGTGAATTCCTCAAACAAATCATCACCGCCTACCGAACCAAGTCCTGATCCTTCGAAGGTAAATCGCACTCTTTATGAAAGAACACAAAATCGGCATCATCATGAACGGCGTCACCGGACGCATGGGCACCAACCAGCATCTCATCCGCTCCATTGACGCCATCATCAAGCAGGGTGGCGTCCGGGTCAGCCCCAACGAAGTCATCATGCCCGATCCGATTCTGGTCGGTCGCAGCGAGGATAAGCTCAAGGAGCTTTGCGCGCGTACGTCGGTCACGAAATACACCACCGATCTCGACAAGGTCATGGCCGACAAGAGCTACTCCGTTTACTTCGATTCCCAGACGACCGGCCGCCGCGCGGACGGCGTGCGTCAGGCGGTGGCCGCCGGCAAGCACATTTATTGCGAGAAGCCGATCGCGGTCAATGTGAAGACTGCCGTCGAGCTCTACGAACTTTGCAAAAAGGCCGGCCTCAAAAACGGTGTCGTCCAGGACAAGCTCTGGCTGCCCGGCATGCTCAAGATCAAGCGCCTCAAAGAAGCAGGCTTCTTCGGCAAGATTCTTTCGGTTCGCGGTGAGTTTGGCTACTGGGTCTTCGAGGGCACGAGCATTCCCGCCCAGCGCCCGAGCTGGAATTACCGGAAGGAAGACGACGGCGGCATGATCGTCGATATGCTTTGTCACTGGCGCTATGTCCTCGACAATCTTTTCGGCGAAGTGAAGGCCGTTTCCTGTTTGGGCGCCACGCACATTCCCGAGCGGGTTGATGAGCAGGGCAAGAAGTACAAATGCACCGCGGACGATTCCGCCTACGCCACGTTTGAACTGGAGAGCGGCGTCATTGCCCACTTCAACTCGTCGTGGACGGTGCGCGTCCGCCGCGACGACTTGCTTACGCTTCAGGTGGACGGTACTCACGGGTCGGCGGTGTGCGGTCTGCGCGAATGCTGGACCCAGCACTATGGCAATACGCCCAGGCCGACTTGGAACCCGGATGTCGCCCAGCCGATCAATTTCTTCGACGGCTGGTCCAAAGTGCCCGAGCAGGAAACTTACGACAACGCCTTCAAGGTACAGTGGGAACTTTTCCTGCGCCACGTCGCCCTCGACGAACCGTTCCGCTGGTCGTTGCTGGACGGAGCTAAGGGTGTCCAGCTCGCCGAAATCGGGATCAAGTCCTGGGAGCAACGCCGCTGGCTGGAAGTCCCGAAGCTATCGAAGATGTAAATCCAATGTAGCGGCGGTCTATGACCGCCGGGTTCTCATCAACATTGCTCGTTTCATCATCGGCAGTCTATGATCGCCGCTACATTTAAGCCGGAAACGAGATATCGAAGAAGCGGAGATCGCTCTGCCCGGTGGCGGCGCGGTTTAGCATGACGGCCAATTCGCGGGCGTGGTAATCGCCCCACATGGAGGCTTCGCCGCACGGTACCTGTTGTCCCGGCGGGATGTAGTCCCAACCGTTCGGGCGGTGGTAAACCGAGTGCAGGATGAGACCTTCGTGCGTGGGATCGGTGGAGAGATAGGGCTCCTGAAAGAGCGTCCGTGCGACCGTCAATCCGGCCTGGTAATAACGTGTGCCTTGCTCGATGCGGCCTGAGCGCTTGAGATAGCCGCCGAGGCGAAGCAGGCCCTGCGCGGCGATCGCGGCCGCGCTACTGTCGACCGGTTCGTGTTCGTTGTACGGGTCCGCCGGGCGGTCGAGATAATCGCCCAGGTAGGAGAGGCCGGGCGCACCGGTGTCCCAATAGGGAATGCCGTCGATGGGCGTGTATTGCAGGTAAAAATCGGCCACGGCTTCGGCCACGCGGAGGAAACGGGCCAACACCTTCTGCTTTCCACCGAAGGGGGCCAGGTCCGCGTCGGGCACGGTTTCGAGGAACTCGATTTCCTCCGGGTACCCGCAGAGAATCCAGGCCAGGCCGCGTGTCCAGGTCGAGAAGGGCGAGTAGCCCTGCTGGCTGCTCGGGCAGCGATAGGCGCCATCGTTTACGTTGAAGATCGATTCGTGGGCGGTGCGTCCGCGCAGATCGTAGGCGTCGCGACCTTCGCCATAGTAGACGGCATAACGGGCCGTGGTTTCAGCGTGTTGAATCAGGCGCGCGAGAAGCGAAATCGGGCGGTCCATTTCGCCCATGAGCTTGTGGCCGAGCTGATGGCTGACGGCGAGCGCGCGCAGGGAACGGATCGTGTCGGCGAAGAGCGAGTGGGGCCCGTTAAAGGAATAAATATAGCCCAGTTCAGGCGTCAGTTCGGTCCAGCGCGAGGCCTGTATCGCACCAGTCGCCTTGAGCGCCAACTCGTAGAAATTTTTTTCCCACGGGTTGTAGGTGATCACCTTCGAGGCCATGAGCCGGAGCAGATTCCCGTAGGTGCTGACGTTGTTAAAGCCGTGGTCATGAACGCCAATGTGGGTGATGTGCGATGCCATGAAGTCGACCGTATTGTGCCGGCCGATGTCGAGAAACGCCTCGTCGTGGGTGACCTCGAACTGGTAGATCGCCGAGCCGAACTGAAAGCCCTGGGTCCATTCGGTCCAGCCGCGCGAGGTGTATTCGCCCTTGATGGTGAAGACCGGCGTGCCATTGGCCGCGTTCCAGCGTTTTTGCAGGCGATGAATTTTTTTGCCGGAGAGGGTGAAAAGCCGCTGAACCGCGGGAAACAGCAGGGTGGGGGTAACTTCGTAGTCGATGTTGATCATGGGAAGGAGGGGTGGCGCTCGTTAATCGGGCTTGGTATCGAAGCCTATTTTCTTGCGCGGTGGTTCCGGAGGAGGCGCCAGCATCGGCCTGATAACACGAAAAAGCTCTTTAAGAGCAGAATCCTGGTGGATGACCGTGCGTTCAATTTCAGCGAGACGGCGCGCCAATGTTTGCGTCGTCGCAAGTTCCTGGCGTAATCTAATAAAGGCTTCAATCAGGGCCACGCTCATCTTGATGGCTTGCGGGCTGCTGAGAACATTCGCCGCCATCAAAGCGCTATGCTCAGTAAAAGCGTAAGGCAAAAAACGTCGGCCGCCATGCAAACTTGAGGTCACAAATTGTGACCTCAAGTTTGTAAGTTCTTGTCGCTGCAACTGAAACATAAACGATTCCGGAAAGCGTTCGTGGTTGCGTTTAACGGCTTGATTAAAGACTTTGGTGGTTACGCCATAAAGAGCGGCGAGATCGACATCGAGTATAACCCTTAAGCCTCGCACGGTAAGAATCATCTGGCCCAAATCCCGAATGGATGCTGTGGAAGACATAGGCGTAATAATCTCTACAGTCGCCGCAAATGGAACCCGCCGTCGATGTTGATGACGTCGCCGGTTGAAAAAGGGAAGTTGCCTTGGAGGATGGCCTTGACCGCAAGGCCGATATCCTGCGGCGTGCCCCATCGCTTTTGCGGCACGAGGCCTTCGGCCAGAAGCTTGTCGTACTTCTCCTTCACGCCCGAGGTCATGTCGGTGGCCATGATGCCGGGCCGGAGTTCAAGCACCTGCACGCCCGCGTCGGCGAGCCGCACGGCCCAGAGTTGCGTGGCCATGCCGAGGGCCGCCTTGGAGATGCAGTATTCGCCGCGATTGATCGAGGCGGTGTTGGCCGAGAGCGATGTGACAAAGAGGAGCTTGTAGCCGCCGGGCAGGTGGCACTTGCCCGGATTAGCCAGCCAGTAACGGGCGGCGAGTTGGGAAAGAAAATAGGGACCCTTCAAGTTGATGCCGATGACTTCGTCGAAAATTTCCTCGGTCGCTTCGGTGATGTCGGCGCGAATGCGCGGGGCGACCCCGGCATTGTTGACCAGCGCATCGAGATGACCGTAGGCGGCGAGAGTCTCGTCGAAAATGCGCTGGCGGTCGGCGGCGAGTCCGATGTTTCCCCCGACAAGCGCGAATTTTTGTTCTGGATCTTGCGCAAGATTTTGGCAGGCATCGGCGGCGGCTTCGGCGGCCTGTCTGTTGTTGGCGTAGTGGATCGCCACGGAAAATCCGGCCTCGGCGAGCGTTTCGGCCACGCCGCGTCCCAATCCGCGGGAGGAACCGGTGACAAGGACAACAGGGGTGGGGGTTGACATGGGTTTATTTTTTCAATGATCTCAAATTCCAAAAAAGTGTGAGTGTTTCGCGGTGTCGTGTCGAATCCGTTTTACTCCACAGCCAACACCTGCACCTCGCCGCATTCGCCGGTGGCCGCGAGCAGCTTTCCATCCGGCGACCAGGCCACGCGCGTCACGCCGCTCGCAATTTTCGCCCGGCTGATTTGATTCTGCCGTTGCGTCGGCGACCAGATGGCGATGCTGCCATCCCGCGCACCCGAGGCGAGCCAGTCGCCCTCTGGTTGATAATGGAGCGCGCTGATCTGGTCTGGATGCCATTCGAGTAGCATCGGCGTGCGCCCCTCCGGTCCCCGGCCCGAGCAATCCCACACGGCGATGGACGGGCCACCGCCCGTCGCCAGCCAGCGACTGCCGCGATGCCACGCCAGTTGCCGCACCTTCGCGGCAAAACCGCGCATGTGCATCTCGCCGCCGTTGTCGGTGTTCCAGACATGCACCGAGCAATCCTGGTTGCCGGTCATCAGCCATTTGCCGGACGGGCTGAACGCCATGTTCAGAATCGGGTCGCGGGAGCGGAAAGTTTGCGGCGGCTCGTTCGTGGCGTGGTCGCGGACCATGATCTCCGTGCTCGTCGCGACGGCCAGTGATGTGCCGCCCATGATCCACGCCAGGTCCGTCACCGTCTTTTTTGGAATCTTGATCGCCTCACCGGACGCCTCGCCCGTTTCCGTCCAGAACGACAGGGTGTTCCCCGCGCCGAGCGCCAGCAGATGCCCGCGTTCGCCGATCGGCTTGGGACTCCACGTCAGATGCTCGGCCCACATCGCGCCCGCCTCGTGCTCGGCGAGAACCTTTCCGTCCGTCGCATCCCAAAGTTTCCACTTGCCGTCGCGTCCGGCCGTGGCCAGCGCGTTACCATCGGGACGCCACGCCAGCGCGTCGCAGCCATCCGCGTGGGCCTGCTCGAAGAGATGAATGGCGCGGCCCTGCGCCGCATCGTAAATCGCCACCTGACCCGAAACCGACGCGGCGGCCAGACGATCCCCCTCCGGCGACCAGGCAAGACTGGTGTTGAAATCATCCAGCTTGCCATGCCAGATGAAGGCGATGGCGCGAAGGTTTGAAGGCGCGATCATTTAGGCAGCCAGACACGACCTGAACCCCTCGTTCAGCGCAGCGCGATCCAGGTTGCGCCCGATAAAGATCAGCGTGTTCTGCCTTGATTCCGCGCCCCACGGACGGTCGGGCCGGCCATCCATCAGCATGTGGACGCCCTGGAAAACAAAGCGCATCTCTCGCCCCTTTACCGCCAGCACACCCTTCATCCGAAAAATATCCTGGCCCTTCGTGCGCAGCAGCGTGCCGAGCCAATCGGAGAGCTTCTTTTCATCCAGATCGCCCGGCGCGCGGATGCCGACCGAAGTCACATCCTCGTCGTGGTGATGATCGTGCTCCTCTTCGTGCTCATGCTCGTGATGATCTTCGCCCTCGTGATCACGGTCGTGTTCGTGGTCATGATCATGTTCTTCCTCGGCAGCCTTCAGGAAATCGGGCTCCAGTTCGAGCGCCCGCTTCAGGTCGAAGCCGCCCACGTTGAGAACCTTGGTCAAATCGATGGTGGCATTTTCGGTCCGGTAAAGCTTTGCCATCGGGTTCATCTTGCGAATGCGCGCCTCGGTCTTTTCCAATTCGGCGAGTGTCACCAGGTCGGTCTTGTTGAGGAGGATCACGTCGGCGAAACCGATCTGCTCGCGCACCTCGCGCATGTCGTCGAAATGAAGGCCGACATGCTTGGCATCGACAACCGTCACAATGCCGTCGAGGACGAAGCTCTCCTTCACTTCCTCGTCGGTGAAAAAAGTCTGGGCGACTGGTCCCGGATCGGCCATGCCGGTGGTTTCGATCAGCACCGAATCGAATTTATCGCGCCGCTGGCGGAGTTTTCCCAGGATGCGGATCAGGTCGCCGCGAACACGGCAACAAATGCAGCCGTTGTTCAACTCGAAGATTTCCTCGTCCGATTGGATGACGAGCTGGTGATCCACGCCGATCTCGCCAAATTCATTTTCGATTACTGCAATGCGTTTACCGTGATTTTCGGTGAGGATGCGGTTGAGCAGCGTGGTTTTTCCGGCACCGAGAAAGCCCGTGATGACCGTGACAGGAATGGGAGTGGAAGGAGAATTCATGGCAAGTGGATTATAAAAAGAATAGCGATATTCGGCGCAAATGAAACCCGCCGGGTTGATCAGGACGACACGTTGCCGGACTTTCCGACAATTCTCGGTGACTTGGTGCTTTCCTGCATTTGCAGCGACAATTGGCGGTAGCGATGGGTCAGGTTTTCATGCTCGCGACGAAGCTCCTTCAAGTCCTCCTCCAACTGCCGGATGTGCTGGTCCTTGGCCATCTCGACGGCGAGAGAGGCGGTCGATTTATTCCCTTCCTTCCCCGGTCGCCGTTCGGCGCGCTTTTTTTCAAAATCGACGGCCGCGACCAACGCGGTGAGGGGAAGCGACTGGTGGGTTTTCCCATGCGTGGCCAGGGTCTTTTCGGTCACGAGACCTTCATTGATAAATTCGCGGAGGGTGCCCACTGTGGTCGGCCCATAGATTTCCCCGCCGGGCAGTTTGACCAACCAAAGCATCTCAAGAAAATCGATCTCGGGGGCGGCCCGCCAGTTCTCATCGCTTTCGTCCACCCTATCATCGGGCGCGATCTGGGCTGAGTTCGCCCATTCCTTGAGCGTTTCGATGTCCACCGGCCCATAAATGGAATCGTCCGGGGCCTTTTTGACCCGCCACATCGGCGGCGGTTCCTGGCCTTCCAAGGTTACAAGTTCGCTCATAAAATCAGGTTCCGGGCTTGGGGATAAAAAGCTTCTGCCCTGGCTTCAAGATGCTTGTCACCGTCAAGCCATTGGCTTTCCGAATTGCTGACGCGGTGACATTCACGCCTTTTTCCCGGTAAGCATCGCGAATCATGATAAGCGTCTCACCGCTGGCAACAATATGATAATAGCCCTTTTGCAGTTTGGCCGGCGAGGGGGTGTTGTCCACTGTCGCGTCGGCGCCGGGCGAGGTCGAAGCCGAATCTGGCGGTGGAGCAAGACTGGGCGTATTGGACTGCGCATCGGGAGTTTGCGCCTGAACTGAAGTCTCCGTTGTTGCGTCCGAATCCGACGCTTCTTTTTTCTTTTTGACTGATTTCGTTGCGCCCGATCCGTTGTTGGCTGCAATCATGCCGGCCACGTTATCAATTAAAGTCTGCCGTGCCTTGATTTGCTCCGCCTTAAACTCATCGAGAGCGGCCTGCAAATCAGCCACTTGCTGTCTCAATGCGGCGTTATCGCTTTGCAACTTTGTCACATCATCCTGAAGTGTGGCGACATCAGTCTTCATGCCATCAACCGACGTCTTCGTCGTTTCTGAGTTCGCCTGGATATTGTCGAGTTCATCCTCCGCCTTGAGCAGCTTTTCGCGCGCGGCCTCCGCGTCTTGCTGCGCTCCGGGATCCTGCGCATGTAACCTGGGCGTCACTGAGAAGCAGAGAACGAGGCTAAGTAGAAAAGCTGGGAGTCTCACGGGATGAGGATGGTGATCCGAACCCTAAGATACGAAGCCTGTTAACTTTCGGCAAGCTCAGCAAACTCCTTTTCATTCAAGACCTTGACGCCCAGCCGTTCGGCGTCATCCAGCTTCGATCCCGCATTTTCGCCCGCCACCACATAGTCGGTTTTTTTGCTGACGCTCGACGAAACCTTGCCGCCCGCCGCGATAATCCGCTCCTTGATGTTCTCGCGCGGTTCGCTCAGCGTGCCGGTTAGCACAAACGTCTTTCCGGCCAGCTTCGCGCCGCCCGTCCGCACCGCCGTTTGATGCGCTTTCATATTCAACCCAGCCGCGCGCAGGCGGCGCAACAGCTCCCGATTTTCCTCCTGCGCAAACCAGGTCATGATGCTCTTTGCCACCACCTCGCCGATGTCGCGAACCTGGCAGAGTTCCTCTTCCGTGGCCCTCTCGATCGCCTCCAACGTGCCGAAGTGGCCGGCCAACGCGCGCGCGGCCCCGGCTCCGACGTGCAGAATACCCAGGCCGAAGATGAGCCGCCACAGATCGGCCTGCTTACTCGCCTCGATGCCATCGAGGACGTTCTGCGCCGACTTCTCCGCCATCCGTTCCAAGCCGGATAATGTCGTAAGCGTAAGCTGATAAAGATCGGCCGGATCCTTCGCCAGCTCCACCTCGACCAATTGCTCCACGAGCGACTCGCCCATGCCGTCAATGTCCATCGCGCCCCGCTGCGCGAAATGCTGGATTCTGCGCTGCGTTTGCGCGGGGCATGATGGATTCGGACAGCGCAGAAAAATGCCGTCCCAGCTGAGTTCCGTTTTGCAAGCGGGACACTCCTTCGGCGGCGCGATGGCCTTTTCTTTGCCCGTGCGCGCCTCGATTACCGCGCCCAGCACCGCCGGGATGACCTCGCCCGCTTTCTCGACCGTGACGTGGTCGCCGATGCGGATGTCCTTACGCTTGATCTCCTCGAAATTGTGCAACGTCGCGCGCGCGACCGTCGAGCCCGCCAGCAGCACCGGCTTCAGTTCCGCGACCGGCGTGATGACTCCCGTGCGCCCGACCTGGAACGTGACGCCTTCCAGAGTCGTCACCGCTTTTTCCGCTGAGTATTTATAAGCGATGGCCCAGCGCGGCGCTTTCGACGTGGCGCCAAGTGCGTTGCGCAGCCGCCATTCGTTGAGCTTCACCACTGCGCCGTCAGTCGCGTAGGAAAAGTCCTTTCGCGCCCGGTCGAGTTCCTCCACCGCGGCCAGCAACTCGGCCTTGGTCCCGGCGGTCCAGAATTTCTCCGGCACGGGCAGTCCGGCTTTTTTGATCAGCTTTAGCCACTCCTGCTGTGTTGCGCATTCGACCCCGCGCAGTTCGCCTGGCCCATAAAGCACGATGGAAAGCGGACGCTTCGCCACCAGCCGCGAATCGAGCTGCTTGAGCGTCCCGGCGGCGGCGTTGCGCGGATTGGCGAACGTCGCCTCGCCCGCCGCTTCGCGCTGCCGGTTCAACTTGTCGAAGGCCGTGCGTGGATAGTAGACCTCGCCGCGCACCTCCAGCACCGGCGCTCGGTTTTCAATTTCCAGCGGCAATTTCCGAATGGTGCGCAGGTTCGCTGTGATGTCGTCGCCCAACTGGCCATCGCCGCGCGTCAGTCCCTGCACGAACTTCCCCTTCTCGTACCGGATGCTCACCGCCACGCCGTCGATTTTTGGCTCGATCACGAAGCCAAGCTTTTCGCCCTCGAGCGCCTTTTGGATGCGGTCGACGAACGCCTCCAGTTCCGTCGCGGAATAGGTGTTGTCGAGGCTCTGCATCGGGATCGCGTGGGCGACCGAGGTGAAGTGGGGCAGCGGCGTGCCGCCGACGCGCTGGCTCGGCGAATCGGCCGTCCGCAACTCGGGATGCGCCGTTTCCAGGTCGAGCAATTCGCGGTAAAGCCGGTCGTACTCCTCGTCCGAGACGAGCGGCTGCGCCTCCTCGTAATAGGCGCGATCCAGCTTCCGGATTTGCTCCACCAACTCCCGATGTTTTTGGGCCGCCTTCGACATGACCTTATTGAATCCATCCTCCCGCACTTGTCGAGGCTCAGTTGGCTGGGCCGTTTTCGGGGGTTTGCTTAAAAAGCCTGCGGAGCCTCTATTTTTGAGCGATTTAGTCGATTGAGGGGATTTAGCGACGCCTTTATCTCGTTTTTGGCGATAATTCTTCCCGCACTCTTTCGGCGAGGAATGATTTGAGCAATGATTGGTAGGGGATGTCCCGCTTGTGGGCCAAGATTTTCAGTTCATCGATCAACATTTGGGGCAGACGAAGGGAGATGGTCCGGGTTGATGGTTGCAGATTGGGGAACTTGGCGCGCTTCGCTTTGGACCAATCGATAAAATCAGCCGAATCACGCTTTGCCCAAAAGCTGCGTTCTTCGCGCTCGGATTTAAACTTGGGAATTTTAGTTTTCATAGGATTGATAGCTCCGTTTCTCTTTGCTGCTCATGTCGCGAGCGGAAATAACCCGAAGTGCTGTGTTGCGAACGGTGAAAACCACGAATAACAGCCTGGAAGCATCGGTTTGGCCAAGGACGTAATAGCGGACCTCATCTTGGGAGTGGCCCTCATCGTCCGCGACAAGCAACGGCGAGTTAAAGAAGATTTCTTCGCATTCGGTCTGGGTGACGCCATGTTTGAAATAGTTTTTTTGATCATTGCCTTGATCCCATTGAAATTCGGTACAGCCAAAGAGGATTTCGTCAGGATCATCCACCGCCTATGTATACTACCATCATACACAGAAGGCAAGTTTATTTGTGTTCTTGCTCCGTCATGCCGGTAGCAGCCGAGGTGATGTCAAAATTTGACATTGCCGGAAGTATGGGCCAAAATCCCCGTATGAATGTTTCCCTGACCGATCCCATGGAACAATTCGTTCGTCAAAAAGTCGCTGTGGGCGAATACGAAACGGCCAGTGAGGTCGTCCGTGAAGCCCTGCGCCTGCTTCGTCATCGCGATGAGGTTTGGAGGAGCGAAGTAAGTGCGAAGATCAAAGCGGGGATGGATTCAATCCGAGCCGGACACACGCTTTCAGCCGGACGGGTGAAAGCGGAAATGGCAACCTTCAAGAAGAAATGGGCCAAGGGCCGAGCCCCTAAATGAAGGGCTATGAGTTGTCGCCGGAAGCCATGGCCGACTTGCAGGAAATCTGGATTTACATCGCCAGCGACAACCCCACCGCTGCCAATAAGCTTGAGGATGACATTTATAAGGCGTGCGAGTTGCTGGCAAAAAATCCGCGCCTTGGCCACAAGCGTCCCGACCTGACCGATGAGCCTGTCCTTTTCTGGCCGGTTCGCGGCCACTATCTGGTGATTTATCAACGCGTAACGCAACTACTCAAAGTCGCGCGCATTCTTCATGCCGGCCGTGATGCTAGGGAACAAATCTGATAGGTACATTTTCTTCGGAAAACATGTTCCTTTGCACACTCAATCAGCCTGCAAGAGCATCGTCGCGAGCAGGTCGATCTCAGAAGGCTTGTGGAAAAAGTCGCTGATGGCGTGAGCTTGGTAGGTGCGTAAATCCTCGGGCTTGAAATGACCTGACATAACCACGATGCGGCCCTTGAAGCCCATTTTCCGCAGGGAACGGACAAGTTCCGGGCCGTTCATGCGCGGCATGTCGTTGTCCGTCACAATCGCCCCAAAGTTTCCTCCGTGCGCCTTGTACCGCGTCAGGGCGTCTATTCCGTCGAAAGCCGTGACGACCTCGAAGCCGTACGCCGCCAACCCCATTTTCAACGTCCGTTGCAACGAGGGTTTGTCCTCCACGCACAGGATGCGGAAAAAGGGGTCGTCTGTACTCACTTGAGCCACCAGCTAACTAATCATTTCCCGACAAGTAAAGACAAATGTCTTATACCTGCTCTGTCTTAGGAAGCGGCACTTTGGAGAATGCGCCAATTTTCAGATGCCTTTTCCGAAGTCGTGAAACAGCTTCGTGAGGCAAGAAAACTCAGCAAAGCCGCTTTGGCCAAAAAGGCCGGGCTTCATCAAACGTACATCGGTCTTTTGGAGCGCGGCGAGCGAAGTCCCAACCTCGATACAGCCAGGGCCATTGCAAATGCCCTGGAAGTGCCCCTCGGCAAAATGATCACTAAAGCAGAGACGAGGCAATAAGGCTTCTGTGCTCGTTCGCTTCATGTTTCCCACAGAGCAAAATAGTAACTGATCCCTCGATGATTCTTCGACTTCGCTACGCTTCGCTCAGAATGACATTTTGTCAGCAGCAGCTTCGCTGCTGGGAACGGCTCAGGATGACAGAAGGGAACAGGTTTCGCACGGAGAACTGAAGAGGTTACTGCAGAGGACTGGCAGAGAAAGGCAGTGGCTTTCGGTTTCTGAACTCTTCAGCCCTCTGCATTCCTCCTCTTCGGCCCTCCGTGCGAAACTTCAGCCGAACTGATCCTTCGGACCTGCGGTCGGCAGTAAGCTCAGGATGACGGGAGGGGGAATTTATTCGCGGAAGGTGCAGGGGAGGGCGGAGGCGAGTTTTTGGCGGACGAGGTCGTGGGCGTCGTTGACTTCGCGTTCGGTGAGGGTGCGGTCGGAGGCGCGATAGGTGAGGGCGTAGGCGAGCGATTTGTGGTCGGCGGGGATTTTTTCGCCCTTGGGATCGCGGAAGAGGTCGAAGAGGCGGACGCTTTCGAGGTTGGGGGCCTTGGCGATGCGGATGGTTTCCTCGACCTGGGCCTGCGGGACCGATTTGGGTAGGACGATGGCGAGATCGCGGCGGACGGGCGGGAAGGCGGGGACGGGTTGGTAGCGTTCGGGTTGCGGAGTGCGGCTGAGCCAGGCGTCGAGGGCGATTTCGGCGTAGAAGACGGGGACCTTGATGCCGTGAAGTTTGAGATCAGAAGAGGCGATTTGTCCTGATTCGAGAACATCTTTATCGTTAATGTTGGCGTTTTTGAGTAAGAGAGCGATGGTGCCGCTCAAGTCGAAGTAATCGGTGGAGCGCTCGCCCTGATACCACGCGGCGTCCTGGGCAAGTCCGGCGACGAGGAGGCCGAGGCGAAGTGGTTCGTGGGTCGATTGATCGCGCTTTTCATAGACGCGGCCGACCTCGAAGAGGCGCAGTTGCGCGACGCCGCGAGCGAGATTTTTCGCCGCGACTTGCAAAAGCGAGGTCTTGAGCGCGGGGCGCAGATGGGTTTGGAGTTCGCTCAGCGGATTGGCCATTTCGAGGGCACTCGTGCCAGCCGCCGCGTCATGCGGCTCGACGGTGGCGAAACGGCGTTCGATGAGGGCGTCGGTAACGCATTCGTCCCAGCCGCGAACGGCGAGGGTTTGGCGCAAGCGCAGCAGGCGCGAGTGGGCGCGGTCGGCGTCGGTCTCGGGATGGAGGCCGGTGGTGACGCGGGAGGGAACGCCATCGAGTCCGTGGAGACGCGCGATTTCCTCGATGAGGTCGACTTCGCGGTGGAGATCGTCGCGGAAGGTGGGTGGTTGCCAGACGGTTTCGTGGTCGTTCGTGGCGGAGAGTTTTTCGCAGCCAAGCCGGGTCAGGTTTTCATCCACGATTTCGGTGGGAACTTCGACGCCGAGCAGTCCGGCGATTCGTTTCGTGCGGAGCGTGATTGGGGCGCGTCCTTTGGATGGCTCGCCTGCGACGGACGATGCGGAGGAAATCGTCGCGCCGGTCAATTCAATGAGGAGGGCGAGGGCGCGATCACGCGCGGTGAGTAACGCGCCGGGATCGACACGGCGCTCGTAGCGGTAGGAGGAGTCGGAGATGAGGCCGAGTCGGCGGCTGGTGCGGCGCACAGTGGCGGGCAGAAACCAGGCGGCTTCGAGGACGATTTCGGTGGTGGAGTCGATGACGCCGGTGGGCTTGCCGCCCATGACGCCCGCGATGGCGACGGGGCTGCTTTCATCGGCGATGACGAGATCGTCGGGCAGCAGCGCGTAGGTTTTGTCGTCGAGCGCCTCAAGCTTTTCGCCCGCGCGCGCGCAGCGGACTTCAATGACGCGTCCGGCGAGTTTTCCCGCGTCGAAGGCGTGGAGCGGCTGGCCGGTCTCGAAGAGGACGTAGTTGGTGATGTCGACGACGTTGTTGATGGGCTTGTGGCCAGTGGACGCAATCGCCTCCTGCAACCAGGCGGGGCTGGGGCCGACTTTGACGTTGGTGAGATGCGTCGCACTATAATAAGGGCCAAGTTCAGGCGCGCTGAGCCGGGCGGTCCAAGTGGGTGCGGTCGCTGGAAAATGGATTGTGGGCGAGGCGATGGCTCGGAGTTTTCCCGCGCCGATGGCGGCGATTTCGCGCGCGATGCCGCGATAGGAGAGGAGGTCGGGGCGGTTGGAGGTGATTTCGACTTCGAAGAGGGTGTCGCCGGGTTGGTACTCGGAGAAGATTTTTCCGACGGGCGCGTCGATGGGCAGGATGAGAAGGCCCTCGGCGTCCTCGGCCAGCGCGAGTTCCTTGGCGGAGCACAACATGCCCTGGGAAAGTTCACCGCGAAGTTTCGATTCCTTGATGGCAAAGCCACCGGGGAGCTTTGCGCCGGGCAGGGCGAGCGGGACTTTATCGCCGACCTTGTAGTTCTTTGCACCGCATACAATTTGGCGCGTGCCGGTGCCGTCGTTAACCTGGCAGACGCTGAGCCGGTCCGCGTTGGGATGCGGCGCGGAGGAAAGAATTTGCGCGACAACGATGTGGGGACTTTCCACGCCGGTGACGGAGACGTGCTCGACCTCGGTACCGGCGAGGGTGAGCCGCTCGAGCATTTGCGGCACGGGAACGGTGAGATCGATGTAGCGGCAGAGCCAGTGGAGCGAGAATTTCATGGGCGAAAAAAGAGTATGCAGTATGCTCACGCCCGTACGGGATGGCAAGGTTGCGAGGTTGCCGGGGAGGGGAGTCGTGTGACTTTTCTTTACAGCTAAGAGTGTAAGCGATTTTTATCCGGGGAACTTTTTCTTGGCGTCTCTTCGCGCGATCGAGTAGCTTAGCCGTTCGCGGTCAAAAGGCGGGGTAGCCAAGTGGTAAGGCGCGGCTCTGCAAAAGCTGTATGCGTCGGTTCGATTCCGACCCTCGCCTCTCTCCGATTTTACCTCTGGAGAGTGAGATCTGCGGGGGCCGGAAACTGGTGATCTCCAGTGAAATCTCCAGTAAAAACGGCTGCCGCAGATGAACAAGTCTCTTACTTGGACGAACTTGCGCCTGCGGCCTGCCTGCTTGCTCACGAGATTTTGCGGGCTTCGGTTACGATCAGAACCGGAGACAGCCCATGCCCCAGTTCAGATTGTTCCGAGGAAAAAGCGGGTGCTTTTTCGTCGAAGACGTCACCACTAAGAAGCAGGCAAGCCTGCGCACCCGCGATGCCGATGAAGCCAAGCGATTGCTCGCCGCCAGGAACGAAGCCTATCAGCAACCGCTCATTTGCCTGCAAATGGCGCGGGCTTACCTGACCGCAGCCGATCCGATGATGGTTCAGCGCACCTGGCAGACCGTGATGGAAACGATGGGGCAGGCGAAACGTGGACCAACGGAAAAGCGGTGGGCGACGGCGTGCAAGGATCGCGCCTTCGATCTCATCCGGCATGTGAAATTGACGGAAACACGCGCGGAGCAGTTCTGGAAGGTCCTTTATATGGGGACCGTTTCGACGAACACGTTCCTGCGCCGGATGCATAACTTCGCCATGGACATGAATTGGATCTTGGCGCCGGTCATTCCCCGGCGGCAATGGCCGAAGATTCATTTCAAGGAGAAGCGGGCGATTACGGCGGACGAGCATCGTCGGATTGTGGAACGTGAGAAAAATCCCGAACGGAAGAGCTTTTATGAGTTGGCGTGGCACCTGGGCGCTTCGCAGAGCGATCTTGCCAATCTCCATGCTGAGGACATCGATTGGCCGAGCCGGACGATCACCTTTGAGCGGATGAAATTACGGCATCGGGCCGTGGTGCCGCCGCAAATCCGGTTCGGAAAGGAAGCGGAGGCCATTTTCGTGCAATTACCGCGCATGGGACCGCTTTTCCCGTACCTGCGAACCGTCCGCGAAGGCGATCGTGCCACCGAGTTCAGACAACGATGTGATGGTCTCGGCATCAAAGGCGTCAGCCTGCACAGCTATCGTTACGCCTGGGC
>Ga0182024_10006284_pt1 | contig 26176 bp, 17 predicted proteins | sample P32metaG_FD_120480 | JGI IMG/M metagenome (GOLD analysis project Ga0182024, IMG submission 120480) | Permafrost microbial communities from Stordalen Mire, Sweden - P3-2 metaG (Illumina Assembly) | ecosystem: Environmental > Terrestrial > Soil > Wetlands > Permafrost | place: Sweden: Stordalen... | reverse complement strand
TTGCTGCCAGATGCGTAGCAAGGAGAGATAGGAGCTGCGTCAACGAGCACATTGCCGTCGGGCAGGATCGCCGCCGGTCCGTCATCCACGCCCAGCCCGCCGGTGAAGGTGGGACCTGCCGACCAGACTCCTGTGGTCGAATTGTAGATGTTCGTGTTGCTGGTTCCACCGATGGCGAACACGGTGCCGTCGGGGCGCAGAACTGCCGGTCCGATCTCGTAGCAAGACGCATTCGGCAGTTTGGAAAAAGTGCCGCCGGCAAGCGACCAATCGCCCGTGCTTGGATTGTAAAGCTCAGACTCCGTTCCGTTGTTCATGTCGACGGTGAGTACGTTACCTGACGGCAACAGGGTCCAGCCCTCTTCGGAGTTTTGATCGGCTTTACCGGTGCCGGTGATGGTCCAGGTCAGCGTGGTCTCGTCGAGCAGGGCTTGCTGCAACTGAAACGGACTGCATTCAGAACCGGCGTACCCGCAATTTCCCAGCATGAAGGTGCCGTTGGGCAAGACGACGCTTGATGCATCACCAATGTGGGTCCAGCCTGATGGAGGAGCAATCGAGGTCCAGGTGTTGGTAGCGGGATAGTAAATTGCGCCACTGTTGGTTTCCGATTGACTTCCGTCATATTCTCCGCCCTCGACCACAACGTTTCCGTCGGCCAATACAGCAGAGCCGAAGTATAGGGGCTCGTATCCGGCTGGAGCTGAAGCCAACTCGGTCCATGTACCGGCAAGATAGCTTCCCGTGGCGCTGGGAGTAAGAGTCCACCACTTCACGCTTTGATACTGATGAACCATGACAGTTCCGTTGGTGAGCAGGAGTGCAGTGTCAGCGTCGAAGCTTGGGGAATTTGTGAGTGTCTGCCATCTTCCTGTAAGGTTTGATTCCTGGGAACTGGCGATACCCAAACAAACCAACAGGGTCAGCGCTGCAATTGCGAGTGTGCGAAAAGCTTTCATTTGTTTCCTCTCGGGGGTCACTTGATTTATCGAACCTTATTTGTATCTGTCGAACTTTGTTTAATGCGTTGTTTGCAAAGTGCACAGGGCAGAGAGAGATTGCCTGGGTTGAATCTCTGCCTGAAAAGTCGAAACCGCAGAATTATATCGTGTATCAGGTGATTCAGATCGACTTGTGACTAAGATTTGACAATTAATCTTGTTCGAGATGCGAGGTTGCAAGATATTGCATACTCGTCCGCGAGCCGCGCGATCAAACGCTGGATTTTGTCTCGAAACGTGAGCTCATGACACGGGAATGCCGCGATCTATTCTTCATCCCCAGAATCTTCCTTGTGCGCGCCCGACTCGATCTGCACTTCGGGCAAATTCGCGGCGCGAAGTTGGCTATTAAGCGCCGGAAGGTCGGCGTTCTTGAGCGCATCCCAACGCTTCATTACGTCCAGGGCATTGTGTTCTGTAGCCGCGATGGCTTCCGACTGCGATGTGGTAGGTTCGACGTCGGCCTGCCAGACCTGGCCATACAAGACCCCGACTTGCCCGTTCACCTGCGGGAGAGTGATTTCGGCGGCGCTTGAGGCTGGCCCACCGGATGGCGCCCCAAGAACTGCCGCGAGTTTGGTCCGGAATGCCTCAATGGAATCGCGTGCCGTACCGGTGGCTTGCTGGGTCAGTTTTTGCAGCGGCTCGCGAATCGATCCAGCTTGCGTTGCGGCCTCGGAGGTCTGGCTCAAAAGCCATGCCAGGCGCACTTCCAGTTGAAATTTCTTCTCAAGACCCGGCGCCGGGACGTGAACGCGCGGGTCTATCTTGACCGTGAAAGCCGCAGTGTAACTCTTTTCGTTCGCGGTGAGGCGCGCGGTATAAGAGCCGGGTAGAGCGGTGGGACCGAGCGGGTAACGAGGCGTGTCTCCGGGAACCGCGGCGATGGGATACTCGTGGCGCGGGGAAACAGGCGCGGGGTAATGGAGATCCCAAACCCAGCGATGCATGCCCGCATTGGCTGGCAGGGCGCGAAAAGGACGCAGCCAATAAAGTGGGATGAGTTGTTTCTTGAGATCTGCTTCCGAGACATCGGGCTTGTCGTCGCTGGAAAACTTTCGAACGAGTTGGCCGCGCGCGTCGAGGATTTCGAGAGTAACAGGCGTAGACGCGGCACCCGCCAGGAAGTAGTCGATGATTGCGCCATCCGGCGGGTTTGCAGCGGCAGGCTCGTCGGGGGGAAGCGGCGTATCGGTGTAGGTGTCGCGCTGGATTCGGTAGGCAAGTCCTGGAGTGAAAAGATGCGCGTCTGCGGCCGATAACCCAGCGGCTTCGCGCAGCGGGGTGGCGTCGTCGAGAATCCAGAACGAGCGCCCGTGCGTGGCTACGATCAGGTCGTTGTCGTGAATCCAAAGATCTCGCATGGAAGTGTGCGGCAGGTTCAGTTGTAGAGATTGCCAGTGATCTCCGTCATCGAACGAGACCCAGACTGAATTCTCCGTGCCGGCAAAGAGCAGACCCCTGCGAACGGGATCTTCGCGGACCGTATCCACCGGGCCGATGTCAGGCAGGCCTGTCACGATCAACTTCCAGTTCTTGCCGCCATCGTGAGTCCGGTAAATGTAAGGACGCTCGTCGTTGATGCGGAAGCGGCTCACGGACGCGTAGGCGGAATCGTTATCGAAATGTGAGGCATCGATCTGCGTAACCTTGCTCCATGGTGTCAGTTCTTTTGGAGTGATGTCGTTCCACTTCTTGCCGCCATCGCCTGTCCGCCAGATCAGGCCATCGTCTGTTCCGGCCCAGAGTGTGTTGATGTTCTTGAACGAAGGCGCGAGCGCGTAAATTACACCGCGCTTCTTTTCCGCATCTTTCGGAATGAGATTGCCCACGCTTGTTGGAACTCCGGGATTCTGGCGAGTGAGATCGTCGCTGATGGCTTGCCAGGAATTTCCGCCGTCGGTAGTTTTGAAGAGCACGTTGCTGGCGAAATAAAGCGTGTGCGGGTCGAGGGGCGAGAACATCGTGGGTTCGCTGCGGTCGGTGCGGTACTTCGCGCTACGAAGCGGGATCGGCGTGACGTTCTGCACCTGGCCAGTGGACCAGTGAAACTTCGAGACCTCGCTTCGACCGCCGCCGTAGATCACATCGGGGTCGAGAGGATCGGGTGCGACGTAACCGTATTCGATCACGCCCACGGGATGCCACTCGCGATAAGTGATCGCGCCGTCGTTGCCGCGGCTGGAGATGCAGACAGAACCGCTCTCCTGCTGGCCTCCGCAAACGCGATACGGAAAGGTGGGCGTGACCGCGACGTGATAAATCTGCGCGGTGGGCTGGTTGTACCAGGAACTCCAAGTTGCCCCGCCGTTGACAGTTACCAGCGCTCCCTGATCGCTGACTAGAAGAATAATGCTCGGGTCGTTGGGGTTAATCCAGAGATTCTGATAGTCGTCGCCGCCAGGAGCGCCGCGGAATCCGGACCATGTCTTTCCGCCGTCGACTGATTGCATGGTTACAGTGCTGGCGGTGTAAAGGACATCCTCATTCTTCGAATCGACTCGTGGAATGGAAAGGTCTCCGCCACCAATTCGTCCGGACGGACGCGCATCGTCGGTTGCCTTGGACCAGTTTTCACCGGCGTCGGTGGAACGATAAACGGAGAGGCCGCCAGCAGCGGTCGATAGCGTGGCATAAACACGCCGGGGATTGCTGGGAGCGATTGCGACATAGATCTGTGAGAGATCTTTCGGAAGGCCGTTGGTAAGAGGATGCCAGGTCTTTCCGCCGTCGGTGGATTTAAACAAGCCGCCGCCGGTCCCGTTGACTTCATTGCCATCTTCCCACGGGCCTTCGCGAACTTCCCACATCGAAGCGTAAATCACATCAGGATTGGAAGGATCAATCTCTACGTCAGAAGCTCCGGTATTCTCGTCTTTGTAAATTGCCTTTTGCCAGGTTTGGCCACCGTCAGTAGAAAGGAACAGGCCGCGCTCTTCATTCGGGCCGTAGGGATGGCCGAGCACGGCTGCGAAGACTCGATTGGGATCGCGAGGATCAATCGCCAGCGCAGGAATCTGAAAACCATCGCGCAGTCCGAGATGAGTCCAGGTCTTTCCTGCGTCAGTAGATTTGTAGATTCCATTTCCTACCGAGAGATCGGGGCGGTGCAAACCTTCACCGCTGGCGACATAAATGGTGTTGGGATTCGAAGGAGCGACGGCAATGGCGCCAATCGACTGCGTGGGCTGGTCGTCAAAGATCGGGTTCCAAGTGCGACCGTAGTCGTCCGATTTCCAAACTCCGCCGTTCACCTGGCCCATGTAGAAAACGTTCGGCTGGCTCGGAACGCCAGTGGCAGCACGGGTGCGGCCGCCGCGAAAGGGGCCAATCATCCGCCAACGCAGTTCCTGATATGTATTCTCGGAAACTTGTTGGGCACTTGATGCGATGGGCAGCAAAACCGAAACGCAGACGAACAGACGAACGACGAGGTTGGATCTGGTCACTGGGCCCCCTAACTCTGAACTGCAAACTAGACAGAATAAACCAAACCGTGGTGACGGCGGGTGAAGCGGTTGAAGTCTAGCCAATCGCGGCCAAGGTCTGCTCCATGCCGCCGGCCTTCGGGGCTGGCGTTGCTCCTGACTGGCTGGCAACCCAGGCGCCGACGCGATTGGCCTTCTCATTGATTTGCGCCAGAGGCGTGCGCCGCAGATATCCATGCACGAGAGCGGCGGAAAAAGCATCGCCAGCGCCGACCGTATCAGTGACGTTCACCCTAAAGCCTGGGTGTTCGTTGCACTCATCCCGGGATACCAGCAGACTTCCGCTATCGCCACGGGTAACGCAAACCAGTTTCAGATCGTGCAACGCCAGCAATCGCCGCGCCGATTCCTCCTCGCCGCGATGTTCCAATTCGAACAAGCGCATGATCTTCGGGAGTTCTTCATGATTCACTTTGACGACGGTTGCGAGTTTCATCGACTCCGCGATGATTTGCGCTGTATAGAAGCTCTGCCGAAGATTGACGTCGAAGACTCGCACTGAGTTTGGCTGCGAAGCAAGCAGAAACTTGCGGAGCGTTGAACGGCTCTGCGCAGAGCGCTGGGCTAGCGATCCAAAGCACACAGCATCAGCCTGTTGCGCCAGCCTCTGCCATTGCGGCGTCCATTCGAGAAAATCCCACGCGACCGACTCTGAAATTTCGAAGCGCGGCTGACCTGCGGCATCCACATCCACCTGAACGGTCCCGGTGAGGTAGTCCGGATCTTCTTGAATGAATGCGGTAGCAAGACCCAGTTCGCGGAGGCGGAGAATTGCCGCCTCGCCCAGCACATCCTGGCCGAGGCGGCTGGCTGGAATCCCTTCATCTCCCAGCAGCGATGTGATGTAGGCGAAATTGGCTGGCGCTCCTCCGAGCTGTTTTCCTGAGGGCAACATATCCCAGAGCAACTCGCCCAGACCAACGATGATGTGCCTTCTGTCCGTGATTTCTTTCACTCTCTCGTTTTTCCTGAAACAGAATCTGGCGGATTTTCGACCGCGAGTAGTCTAGCAAGATTTCGGCTGGAGCCCTGGCTTTCGCTTTTCTCAAATCTACGGTTATCAATCGGGAAAATAAGGACAACGTTTTTCCTTGACAGGGGGGGCAGGGACTGTAAGATAGAGAATATTTATTCATATTGATGAATAAATATTCATCATGAATAAAGCCCTGCGGCAGAGAGCAATTTTGGAAGCGTTGCGGCAGGGCCCCGTAGCCAGCCAGGAAGATTTGCAGCGGGCGTTGCGCAAGCGGGGATTCAAGGTGGGGCAGGCCACGCTGTCGCGGGATATTCGCGACCTGAACCTCAGCAAGACGGCCGCTGGCTACACGCTGCCGCAAGGGGAAGGCGCTGCGGCTTTGGCGTTGCCTCCGGTGCAACGCCTGGTTCGAGAGTTTGTGCTGGACGTGCGGCCCGCGCAGAACCTGCTGGTGCTGAAAACGATTGTAGGCAGCGCGCAGCCTGTGGCGGCGGCGCTCGATGAACAGGAATGGGAGGAAGTGGTGGGAACGATTGCCGGCGACGATGCGATCTTGATTGTTTGTCCCGACAAGGACGCTGCGAAGAAAGTCGCAGCGCGGGTTGAGGAGATGCTCGGCTGATGGCTGCGAAACTCAAGAGCGCGGTGATCGGAGCGAGCGGCTATTCCGGCTTGGAACTCACGCGCATTCTCGAACGTCATCCGCGGCTGGAGAAGCCACTACTGTTTCGCCGTGAACACGGAAGCGATGGGGCAAAAGATTTGGCGGAAGTGTTTCCGGAGTTGTCGGGCAACGGAGGATATCCGCTTCGACCGCTGTCGTGGCCAGACGTGAAGCGGCAAGGTGTTGAGTTGCTTTTCTTGGCGACGCCGCATGAAGCGTCGCGGTCTCTCGTTCCAGAGGCTATCGCACAAGGTTTGCGCGTCATCGATCTGAGCGGCGCCTGGAGGCTGAAGCAGGAGCAGCATCGTGCGATCTATTCGTTTCAGGACGCGAATGCGCTCACGGCCGCCGAATTGACAGCCAAAGCTGTGTACGGCCTGCCGGAGTTGAATGGAGACTGCATTGCGGACGCGCAATTGGTAGCGAATCCGGGCTGTTACGCGACCTCGGTGATTCTTGCATTGGCGCCTCTGCTCAAAGCCGGATTGGTTGATCGCGAGCACGGAATTATTTCTGATTCGAAGTCGGGCGTGTCGGGAGCAGGCAAGGCGCCTACGTCGCGCACTCATTTTGTTTCGGTGGCGGATAATCTCTCCGCTTACTCGGTGTTCAATCACCGGCATCTGGGAGAGATGGTGGAGCAGTTGGGGCTGGAGGATGCGGAACTGACTTTCACTCCTCATCTGCTGCCGATCCCGCGCGGGATTCTATCGACGATCTATGTGCAGTTGAACCACGCGATGAAGCCGGCGGAAGTCGAGTCATGTCTGCGAGATTTTTATTCAGGTAAGCATTGGGTGCGAGTATTTGCCACGCCTCAGCTACCTCAGTTGCAGTTTTCGCTGCACACGAACTACTGCGACTTAGGTTTTTGTTTGGCGGAGGATGGCCGGCGGCTGGTGCTGGTTTCGTGCGTGGACAATCTGCTGAAAGGCGCGGCAGGACAAGCTGTGCAGAACATGAATCTGATGTATGAGTGGGAAGAGCGAGAGGGTTTGCAATGACAATCGTGGTGAAAATTGGAGGAGCGGCGATTGAGGATGCGGCGACGCTGCGTAAGTGCGCGCGGTCGATCGCGGAACTCGCGCAGGATGGCCACCGCGTCGCAGTGGTGCATGGCGGAGGCAGTGCGCTGACCCGCATGCTGAACCGCCTGGGAAAGAAAAGCGAGTTCGTCGAAGGGCTACGCGTCACCGATGCCGAAACTCGCGACACCGCGCTGATGGTGTTGGCCGGAATCATCAACAAGAAGTTGGTGGCGGCAATTCAGTCGGCTGGCATGCCGGCCATTGGATTCTGTGGCGGCGACGGCATGACGTTTCGCGCTCGAAAGAAGTATGTTCACGGCCGCGATCTGGGATTTGTTGGCGAGATTTGTTTCGCAGAGCCGTGCTGGATCGAAGCGTTGTGGCAGCAGGGAGGAATTCCGGTTATGGCTTCAATGGCGTTAGGCGCCGATGGCGAATACTACAACGTTAATGCCGATGAAATGGCGGCGGCGTGCGCGGCAGCCTGCCACGCCAACACGCTGATCTTTCTCACCGACGTGCCCGGAGTTCGAGATGCTAAGGGAACTGTGATGCCGTGGCTAAGCACAAAGCAAGCCGCCGAACTCGAGGCTGGTTCTGTCATCAGCGGTGGCATGTTGCCCAAACTGCACGCCTGCGGCCAAGCACTGAAACAAGGCGTGGGGCGCGTGAGAATTCTGCCCGCAAGCGAAGCGGACGTCTTGCCGCAATTCTATTTGACCAAGCTCTCGTGCGGCACCGAGGTTACCTATTCATGAGCCAATCAGCAACAGCTCGTTACAAATACAAACCGCAACCGGCGGATACGCAGGTTCAGCGCAAGGAGTCAAAATTGAGCAGCCACGTGCAAGGCAGAGTTTCGGCGACCACTCCCGAGAGAGTGCCGCAAATTTTTTGGTGCCCAGATCTGGTTTCGACTCGCGATCTTGGCCCCTCCGGCGTCGATGCAGTATTGCATCTGGCTGGAATCATGAAATCGCGGCCCGCGGATTTTCATCGAGCGCTCGCTGGCAAACAGATCGTCATGTTCTTCGAGAAGCCCTCGTTGCGAACGCGGCTGACGTTTGAGGCCGGAATCGTGAGCCTGGGCGGTACGGCGATGTTCGTCGACCAAACGCACGAACGGATCGACGCTCGCGAAACGCTGAGCGATGTAGCGCACAACCTCGAGCGCTGGGTGGACCTGATCGTACTGCGCACGTTTTCGCAGCAAACCATCGCGGGCATGGCGCAGCACGCTTCGATTCCCGTGATTAACGCGCTCAGCGATCTGGAACATCCGTGCCAGGCGCTCGCTGACTATCTCACGCTGCTCGAGCGATTCGGAGATGTGAAGAACCGATGCCTGGCCTACGTAGGCGACGGCAACAATGTGGCGCACTCGTTGCTGCTTACCTGCGCGTGCCTAGGATCGTCGATCCGCGTGGCAACTCCGGAGAGTTATGCGCCCAATCCTCAAATTGTCGCCGAGGCGCGCGCGATTGCCGCGGAGACCGGCGCCGAAATTCAGTTGTTGACCGATCCGCACGAAGCGGTCGCGGGAGCCGACGCCATTTACACCGATGCCTGGACAAGCATGGGCCAGGAAAAGGAAGAGCGTAAGCGAGCGCAAATCTTTCCGCCTTATCAAGTCAATTCAGATCTCATGGCGGAAGCCGCGCCCCACGCAGTGTTTATGCACTGCCTGCCGGCGCATCGTGGGTTCGAAGTGACGGATGCGGTGATAGACTCGCCGCAGTCAGTGGTTTTCGAGCAGGCGGAGAATCGCCTGCACGTACAGAAAGCAATTCTCTATCTACTGCTGGGCGGCAGCGATCGTCTGCCCGCAAGGAGTGCTCATGCCTGAAAAGATTGTGCTTGCCTATTCTGGAGGTCTCGATACCTCCATTATTATTCCTTGGCTCAAGGAAAATTATTCCTACAACGTCATCGCGATGGTCGCCGACGTGGGCCAGGGAGATGACATTGAAGCCGTGGTCGAGAAAGCTTACGCCACGGGTGCAAGCAAGGTGGTTGTGGAGGATCTCCGCGAAGAGTTTCTGACCGGATATGTTTTTCCAGCGTTGCAAGCGGGTGCGGTTTACGAACACAAATATTTGCTCGGGACTTCCCTGGCGCGTCCCGTCATCGCGAAGCATCAAGTCGAAGTTGCTTTGCGCGAGGGAGCGACCGCCGTGGCGCATGGCTGCACCGGCAAGGGAAACGATCAGGTCCGCTTCGAGTTGACATATCAGGCGCTTGCTCCGGAACTGAAAGTCATTGCGCCGTGGCGAGAGTGGACGCTGAAATCTCGCGAGGACTGCCTGGATTACGCCCAGCAGCATGGCATCCCGGTGGCGGCGAGCCGCGAGAAGATCCACAGCCGCGACCGCAATCTGTGGCACCTCAGTCACGAAGGCGGAGAACTGGAAGACGCCGGCAATGCTCCGCTGCCCACAACATGGCAGATGACGCGCTCGCCTCAAGAGGCTCCGGACAAGAACGAGCAGGTTACGATCGGCTTCGAGAAGGGGATTCCGATTGCCGTAAACGGCATGAAGCTCGACCCCGTTTCGCTCGTCGAGTTGCTGAACGAAGTTGGCGCGCGCAACGCCATTGGCCGTGTCGATCTGGTGGAGAACCGTTTCGTTGGAATCAAGTCGCGCGGCTGTTATGAAACTCCCGGGGGTACGCTGCTGATCGCGGCGCATCGCGAACTGGAAGCGCTGTGCTTGGAGCGCGAAGTCGCGCACTTCAAACAACACGTAGGTTTGAAATACGCGGAACTCGTCTACTTCGGTTTGTGGTTTACACCGCTGCGCGAGGCGCTCGACGCTTTTGTCGCGAGCACGCAAAAAGAGATGACAGGCAGCGTTTCGCTGTCTCTTTATAAGGGAAACGTTTCCGTAGTGAGCCGCGAGTCCGAGCACTCGCTGTACCGCACCGATCTCTCCTCGTTCACTATGGGCGATGATTACGACCAGAAGGACGCGGCGGGCTTCATTCGCATCCTCGGACTGCCTTCGCGCGTGCGCGCGCGTGGCCGCGTGGAGGTTGCGCGATGAAGATGTGGTCGGGCCGGTTCCGGCAGCCGCTGGACCCGCAATTTGAACGCTGGCAGCGGTCGTTTGACTTCGACCGCCGGCTGCTGCAATACGAACTGGCGGCGAGCGCAGCCCATGCTCGCGCCTTGAAAAATGCTGGCGTTCTTTCCGCTGACGAACTCATCAGCGTTTTGAAGGGCTTAGACGAAATTGAGGCATCCGTCTCCCACGTCTCGCAAAAACCGCGAGACGTGGGGCACCCCAACGCTCTCGGCGATGGGCGAATCGAAGACGATGAGGCCGAGGACGTGCACCATTTCGTTGAGAAGCAACTGGTCTCGCGGATTGGCGAAGTAGGCTACAAACTGCACAGCGGACGGAGCCGTAACGAGCAAATAGCTACAGACCTGCGTCTCTATGTCAGGGCGGCGATCGATGAGTTGCGCAGCGAATTGGCCGACGTGTGCGGAGCGTTCGCCGAACGCGCCGAACAGGCTGGCAGCGCCTCAATGCCTGCCTACACTCATCTGCAGCGCGCCGAACCTGTGCTGGTCGCACACTGGCTGTTGGCCTATATCGAGATGTTCTTGCGCGATGCCGAACGCCTCGCCGATTGCCGCAAGCGCCTGAACGTGTGTCCGCTGGGGTCGGGCGCCGTGGCTGGCGCAACTCTCCCTCTTGATCGCGCGTTCATGGCGGAGGAACTCGACTTCAATGCTCCGACGGCGAACAGTATCGATGCCACCAGCGACCGCGATTTCGTTCTTGAGTTCGTTAACACGCTGTCGCTGCTGGGGCTGCATTTGAGCCGGTGGGCAGAGGAAATGATCATTTTCTCCACGCAGGAATTTGGCTTTGTCCATCTGCCTGAGGCTTATTCCACGGGCAGCAGCGCTATGCCTCAGAAGAAAAATCCAGATCTTCTGGAACTGGTGCGGGGCAAAACCGGCCGCGTGATCGCAAGCGCAACCACGCTGACGATTACGCTGAAAGGCCTGCCGCTCGCTTACAACAAAGATTTGCAGGAAACGCAGCAGCCACTGTTCGATTCCGCCGATACCGCGCTCGGTTTACTACCGCTGGTCGCCGGCTGGATGAAAGCAGTGGAGTTCGATCAACACCGCATGAACGAGGCGGCGCAGTCGAGTTTCATGAATGCGTGGGCGGCAGCGACCTACCTGGTCAACCGCGGAGTTCCGAGCCGTCTCGCGCACGAGCAGATCGGCAAAGCCGTGAAGCTGTGCGTGGACAAGAACTGCGAACTTCAGGATCTGACGCTGCACGATTTGCGCACTTTGAATCCCATATTCGACGAGAGTTTTCGTGAATGCTTGCAACCGTCTTCCGTGCTGGCGATTCATGATGTGGTCGGGGGCACGGCGCCCGCCCGCGTGCGACAGGGGATTACGGCGGCGCGCAAGAAGATCGAGGCTCTGCGCGAGGAGGTCAATTTCCATGCGCACGCGTAAAGCCATTTTGCCGGATGCCAAGCAGATTCACGAGCTGATCTCGGCCTATTCGAGTGACGGCACTTTGCTGCCGCGCACGCTGGCGGAGATCTGCGAGAACGTACGGGATTTTGTCGTTCTGGAAAACGAAGGCCGCATCATCGGATGCGGCGCGCTGCATCTTTACGGCACGCACCTCGCTGAAATTCGGTCGATTACCGTCGGGCCTCGGGCGCAGGGTCACGGCGGGGGCAGCAAACTCATGAAGGCTTTGATGGCCGAGGCCAAACGGCATCGCGTGGATTGCATTTGCCTCTTCACTCGTGCTCCCGAGTTTTTTTCCCGCCAGGGATTTGTGATGGCGCGGCGCGAAGATCTTCCCGACAAGATTTACAAGGATTGCCACGTCTGCCCCAGGTTTCACCGATGTGATGAAGTCGCCATGGTGCGCGGCAAGCTGCCCACATTCGCCATTCTTCCCGAACCGGCGAACTGGCTGGTGAAGCTCGAAGCATTGGCTCCTTGACTCGGAGCCAATGCTCCCAAGCCGTCCGGGCAGGGTCTATTCAGCATTGCCGTCGCTAAAATGAAGCGCGAAGCCCTGTTCCACGGTCTGCGATGCTATTATGCAGAACGATAGGGCTGGCTGAATTCGGGATCTGAGGACGATTCACCATGGCAATTGTCTCGCCGGGCAGTAATACCACCGCTAGCGCGCCTGAGTCTTCTTCCGGTTCCTACGGAGCGCCGCTGGCGGTTGTGACGACTCTCTTTTTCATGTGGGGATTTCTCACTTGCCTGAATGACATTCTTGTCCCGCATCTCAAGCCAATCTTCGACCTGAATTACACGCGCATCATGCTGATTCAGTCCGCGTTCTTTGGAGCATATTTTCTATTCTCCATACCTTCGGCGAAGATCATCGACTGGATTGGCTACCAGCGTTCGATGGTCGTAGGTTTGCTCACCATGGGCGCGGGCGCATTTCTTTTCGTGCCGGCCGCGAGCGTTCCATCCTACCCGCTGTTTCTGATGGCATTGATCGTGCTCGCGGCGGGGATCACGTGTTTGCAAGTCGCGGCCAATCCCTACGTCACGGTTCTCGGCAAACCCCAGACGGCTTCGAGCCGCCTGAACCTTACGCAGGCGTTCAACTCACTGGGAACTTTTCTTGCTCCTTTCTTCGGCGGGCTTCTGATACTCAGCGCAGCGCCAAAGAGTATGGACGAGATACGCGCGTTGGCGCCAGATGCTCTACAGGCCTATCGTTTGCACGAGGCGGCAACCGTCAAGACGCCCTATGTGGGCCTCGGCATCGCGTTAGTGCTGCTGGCGATCGCGATCGGCAGTTTCAAGTTGCCGAAAATTCCCCACGCCCAACACCAGATCGGCGAAAAGGTAAACGACTCCATTTGGAATCATCCCAACTTAATCTTTGGCGCGATCGGCATATTTGTCTATGTCGGCGCAGAGGTTTCCATCGGAAGTTTTCTAGTGAATTACTTCAGCCAGCCCGACATCGGCGGCCTGACAGAAAAGGTTGCGGCCAGCTTCGTTGCCTTTTACTGGGGTGGAGCTATGGTGGGGCGGTTCATCGGATCTGGACTTTTGCAGAAGATGGAGACCGGGCATCTGTTGGGTATTTGCGCCGTGTGTGCTGCCGCCCTCGTGGGCATCTCAATGCTTACGACTGGGCACTTCGCCATGTACAGCATCATCCTGGTCGGATTCTTCAACTCCATCATGTTCCCGAGCATCTTCACTTTAGGAGTTGCGGAACTAGGCCCGCTTACAGGAGACGGTTCCGGGATCATGATCATGGCGATCGTTGGCGGAGCGCTTATTCCGCTGGCGCAGGGCGCCATTGCCGACAGGGTCGGGATTCACCACGCCTTTTTTCTTCCCGTGATCTGCTACCTCTATATCCTGTTCTTTGCTCTGAGCGGCTCAAAGCCGAACAGCGAACGCCACGCGCGCACCTAGGCGACAGGCGCGAAAGCGCCTGTCGTGCAATTTCGGATGCGAACAGGAAATCAGGAAGGAATGCTTCGATCCAACTCAGGAATAATTATCTCGAAGCAGCAGCAGATCTAACCTTGGTTAAATCTGTACCGATACCAACTCCGGGTTGCAGCGGGAATTCTGCATGGACTTGACGGCGTCCTCAGCCGTGAACCTTCCCATAGCCAGAGCGAGCTTTTTGTTGGTTGTGGTCTGAATGGGACTGCGGTCGACGCGCAATACGTATTCCGCAGCTCGAGCGCCGCCGCGGTTCACTTTTACCAGAAACTTGGTGTTTTTCATGGTTCTCCTTCTTCGTTCAGGATGACTGGATAGCAAACAAACGGAGCGAGGCAAACATCCCTGACTGACTAATGGTGCCGTAACGTGACTATTCCCACAGAAGCGTGCTCTGCGCAAAAGACTTCAGATTGGGCTGGTTTGACTATGAAACTCGAAAAAGCAGGAGAGATATTTCCCACAGCTATAACTTTAACCCTATTGCAAGCAGTTGTCAACCCGGAACCGCGCCGTGGGGCGAGCGGTGCTCAGGGCTGGACGATCTGGCCTGCTTGCGGATGCACCTGCTGGCCCTTGATTTCGCTGGCGTCCCAGCCGCCACCGAGCGCTTTCACCAGATAAACCGAGCTAACCATTCGCTGGCCGAGCAATTGCGTTTCCAGCCGCTGGCTCGTCAGCAGCGTTGTCTGGGCTGTAATAACGTCCAGGTAACTGGTAACTCCACCGATATAACGATTATTGGCAATCTCGAGGGCGCGGCGCGCGTCTTCTACAGCGGCGCCCTGCGTCGTGAGAGCTTGCGAAAGCGTGCTCAGATTGCTGATGCCGTCCTCCACCTGTTGGAACGCCGTGAGCACCGCTTGGCGGTAGTTAGCTACGGACTGGTCATAGGCAGAGCGCGCGGCAGCAAGATTGGCGCGGTTGCGTCCGCCCTCGAAGATGGGCTGCAAAGCGTCCGCACCGAGCGACCAGAAGAGGCTGGGAGCATTGAAGAGCGGCGCAAGGTCACGGCTTTGCCATCCGCCGAAACCGCTCAGCGTGATGTGCGGGTAGAAGGCCGAGCGCGCGATTCCGACCTGCGCATTCTGGTAAGCCATCAGCCGTTCCGCCGTGGAAATATCAGGCCGGCGCTCCAGTACGTCAGAAGGTACACCGAGCGGCACAGGAGGAGGCGTTGCGCGTAGCGGCGCTACGGGTACGCTGAGGCTCGACGCAGGCTGACCCACCAGCACCGCGATGGCATGCTCATATTGCGCGCGCGATTCCTGCACCAGCGCAAGCTGCGACAACGTCGAATCAAGCAGCGCGGCTTGCTGTGCAACTTCCAACCCACTAGCAATGCCACCACTGTGGCGATTATTCACCAGATCCATGCCCTTGCGCTGGTAACCCACGGATTCCTGGACCACCTCAAACTCAGCGTCCAACTCTCGCAGCGAAAAGTAGTCGGCGGCAAGTTCCGCGGTCAATACTAATTGCACATTCTGCAGATCAGCAGCCGTCGACTGAAGCGAAGCGTTCGCCGCCGCCACGTTATTGCGCACGCGCCCGAAAAGATCGACCTCGTAGCTGAGGGAAAACGGAATTGTATAGACGTTTTGCGTGTAAGGCGCATATCCCCCATCCGCGATGGTCGGGATCTCGCCGTCCAGAGGGCGATTCCCGGACCCGCGTTCCCGCAGCGCGCTAGGATCCGCCGAAAGCTGGGGGAACATATCCGCCGTGGCTACTCGCGCCAATGCCCGGGCCTGCTCCAAGTGATCGCGCGCAGCAATTAGCGATTGGTTAGCTTGCAGCAATTGTTGCTCGTACGTGTCGAGCGCGGGATCGTGAAACACCTGCCACCACGCGCCTTTGGGAATCGCATCTTTCGGCGCAGCCTGCTCCCAGGGCGGTTGCGTCTTCCACGCATCTGGCGCCGGCGCGGGAGCCGCGGGCCGGCTGTAACGCGGGCCGACCGTGCATCCCGCAGCAAACGCGAGCAGTGCCAGAGTTCCTGCGATTGCAACTCGCCTCACGACGCGCCGCCCTTCTGCTGGCTCTGCGTCGGTTGATCGGGCTGCTGCTGGTTTGCCGGAGGTTGAACCACATTTACCTGCTGCCCCTCTTCGAGCGAGTCGGCCGGGTTAATGACGATCTGGTCCGTGGGCGAGACTCCGCCCAGAATTTCCAGCGTGGCGCCGTAGTCGCGGCCGATGTTGATGGGCCGCAACTGCACTTTGCCGCCGGGACCGATCACCGCGACCCGCGGTCCCTCGGCACGAAATAGCATCGCATTTACAGGAATCGTAACCTTGTTCACGCCGGAGCCCACGGCGAAATGCACTTCCCCGAACGAGCCCGGCAGCAGACGTCCATCTTTGTTCGGCACATCGACCTCGGTCAGCAGGGTCCGCGTAGCGGGATCAATGGCCTCCGCGGTACGTGCGACTGTGGCAACAAATTTTTGCCCGGGAAATTCCTGCAAGATAACAGTGGTCTTGGCCCCAACTTTTATAAATGGGGCGTAGGCCTGCGGAACGCTCGTGTAAACCCGCAACGGATCGACCCGCGCAAGGTCAAACAATTCGCGTCCGGCAGCCCCGGCGCCGGCATTGATCAGCGCTCCGGGATCGACTGTGCGCTTAGTGAGCACTCCCGAGAATGGCGCGTACACATCCTTGAATCCCTCAAGCTGCTCCAGGCGGCGGACGTTCGCGTCCGCGGCAGCGAGGTTTGCCTGGCTCTGCTTGTACCCACTCTCGTATTGGTCAGCTTCCTGTGCGGAGACGGAATCTGTCTTGCGGAGATTTTCCCATCGGTCCGCGCTAATCTTGGCCAGGTCCATTTGCGCCACAATCTGCTGGCGCGCCGCTCGCGTCTGGTTTAACTCCTGATCCACCTCCGGAGTGTCAATCTTCGCCAGCAACTCTCCTTTAGTAACGCGGCTGCCAATGTCTTTGTACCATTGCACAAGATAGCCGCTCGTACGGGCATAAATCGGCGACTCCTCGTAAGCCAAAAGAGAGCCGGGCAGAACTAGATCCTCATCAGGTTTTTCCGACAGCGGATAAACCACTGCGACCGTCGGCACCGTTTCCCGTTCCGTTTCCTTGGCCAGCGCGCGTTCGTGGCTTATGTGGCTCCATAGCGTGAGCCCGCCGGCAATCAGCAGCACCAGCAACAGGATGCCAACAATCATTAGCGCACGCCGCGGAGGCGCAGGCGGAACCTCGGGCGGTCGCTGGATCCCCGGAGGCTGATGCTTGGAGTGCTGCTGGATCGCTTCGATCTCCTCATCGCGCTGAGCCTGCGCGCTCACATGATGCTCCTCAGCTTGCCCCGGCTGCGGTTGGTTGGCGCCAGAACCCTGTGCCGTCCGCTCCGTGTTCCCCGCCGTTATTTTCGATTCGTCTTCTGCACTCATGCTCAACTCCGATTCCTGCGAAACTCCATCTTTGATTCCTGCGTTACATTTCTTGCTGCGTGCGCTTGGCTTCGCGGCGGCCATGGAAGATGGCGAACACGCTCGGCACAAAAAACAAAGTCGCGACCGTGGCAAACAGCAGCCCGCCAATAACCGCGCGGCCCAAAGGCGCGTTCTGCTCGCCGCCCTCGCCAAAGCCCAGCGCCATCGGCACCATGCCGATAATCATGGCCAGCGCGGTCATCAGCACCGGGCGAATGCGCGTGTATCCGGCGGCAACGGCGGCTTGCAGCGCGGGAATGCCTTCGTCCATTTGTTCGCGCGCGAAGCTTACCATCAGAATCGAGTTGGCTGTTGCCACACCCATGCACATCACCGCGCCCGTAAGCGACGGGACGCTCAACGTCGTGCGCGTCAAAAGAAGGAACCAGCAGATTCCTGCCAGCGCCCCGGGCAACGCTGCGATAATAATGAACGGATCAAGCCACGATTGGAAGTTAATGACGATCAATAAATAAACCAGCAGGATCGCTCCAATCAACCCCACGCCCAGCCCAATGAATGAAGAGCGCATGGTAACCACCTGCCCGCGCACGACAATGTTGGTGCCGCGCGGCAATTTGCCGTCGAAATCCTTCAACACTTTGTAAGTTTCGGAAGCAACCGCACCCAGATCGCGATCCTGCGTGCTGGCGTAAACGTCGATCACCGGCTGCACGTTGTAGTGGTTCACCGTAGCCGGCCGCGTCACCGGAGACACCTGCACCAGATTACTCAGCAACTCCGATCCCTGCGGCGAAGTTACCGGTATCGTCATCAGGTCTTGCATGCTGGTCATGCGGTATTGCGGGGCCTGCACCGCTACCTGATAGGTCACATCGTTGCGCGGGTTCAGCCAGAAATTAGGCGCAGTCTGAAAGCTGCCGCTCAACGAAACCAGCACGCTTTGTGCCACATCCCGCGCCGTAAGCCCAACTTGCGTCACCCGCGTCCGCTCAATATCCATGCGCAGCGTAGGCAGAGACAGCAGTTGTTGCACATGCACATCGGCAGCACCGGGAATGTGCCGCATTTTGTTCGCAATCTGCTGCGCGATCGCATAATTGCTTGCCATGTCCGCCCCAACAACTTGCACATCAATCGGCGCAGGCAGGCCAAAATTCAGAATCTGTGAAACGATATCGGCGGGCTGAAAGAAAAACTCCACACCCGGAAAGCGTTGCGGCAAAAGCTCGCGCAGATGCCGGACGTACCCCGCCGTCGGGTGGTGATGCTCCGGATCGAGAGCGATCAGAATCTCCGCGTCACTGGTGCCAATCGTTCCATTCGAACTATAAGACTGGTTGATGCCGGAGTTCGGCAGCCCAATGTTGTCGAGAATCGTCTGCAGTTCACGCTTCGGGATCTCTTGCCGTAAAACAGCTTCCACTTCATCGCAAAGTCTCGCCGTCTCTTCTACGCGCAGCCCCGGGCGCCCGCGCACATGCAAGCGCAATTGACCGGCATCCACCTGCGGGAAAAAGTCTTGCCCGAGAAGCATGAATATCCCGAGCGAGAGCACGCAAAAGATCAGGAAGAAAATCACGAACGCTCCCCGGTGCTCGAGCGTAGTTTCAAGCAATTGCTCGTAGCCCCGGCGGAAGTCTTCAAACTTGCGCTCAAAGCCGCGCTGAAAGCGGCCCAGAAATGACTTCGGCGCCTCGTTGCGATGCTCATGGCCGCGCATGATGAACATCACAAGCGTCGGAATCAGAGTACGCGACAACAGATAACTGGCCAGCATGGCGAAGCTCACAGCCTCAGCCAACGGTACGAATAAAAATTTTGCCACGCCCGCCAGAAAGAACATGGGCACAAACACAATGCAGATGCTAAGTGTGGAAACCAGCGCGGGCACGGCGATCTGTTGCGCGCCGTCAAGAATCGCCTGCCTCATCTCCTTGCCCATGGCAAGATTGCGCTCGATGTTTTCGATTTCTACGGTAGCGTCATCCACCAGGATGCCGACCGCAAGCGCCAATCCTCCCAGAGTCATGATGTTAATGGTCTCGCCGATCGCGCCCAGCAGAATGATGGAGCAAAAAATGGAGAGCGGAATGGAAACGGAAATGACGATCGTCGGACGCCAATCGCCCAAGAAAAGCAGAATCATTACTGCGGTAAGAACTGCCGCGATCAACCCCTCGCGCAACACGCCCTGAATCGAAGCGCGCACAAATAGAGACTGGTCGAACAGCGCCGTAACTTTCAGTTCCGGGGGCAGTGACTGTGCCGCCTGCACCACTATTTTCTTGATCCCGTCGACGATTTGCAGTGTCGAGGCGTTGCCGATTTTGTAGATCGACATCAACGCTCCGCGGTTTCCGTCCTGGCGCACGATGTTCGTCTGCGGTGAGAATCCATCGCGTATGTGCGCGACATCGCGCATATAGAGCGTCGCTCCGTTGACGGTCTTCACTGGCAAGTCGTTCAACTCTGCAATCGTCGCCGGCGTTCCGTTCATCTCAACGTTGTATTCCACCGTGCCGAGCTTGATTGTGCCGCTCGGGAGAATTAGATTCTGCGCGTTCACGGCGTTCACAATGTCGTTCGGTGACAGCCCAAACTCCTGCAGCTTCGGCAGATCCAGGTCCACCTGAATCTGCCGGATCTTGCCGCCGTAAGGATAAGGCGTAGCCGCCCCCGGCACAGTCGACAGAAAATTCCGCAGGAAGTTCTGGCCTAGATCAAAAAGTTGCTGTTCCGGCAGAGTCTTGCTGCTCAGTCCTAGCTGAACAATCGGTGTAGTCGAAGCGCTATAGGAGATGACCAGCGGCGGCACCGTGCCAGGCGGAAGGCCGCGCAACGTGGTCTGGCAGATTGCCGTGATTTCTGCGATCGAACCCTGTACGTTCGTACCCGGACGAAAAAATACTTTGATCACGCCCAGCCCGTTCACCGACTGAGATTCCATGTGCTCGATGTCGTTGACCGTGATATTGATTCCACGTTCGGAATTGAGCACGATACGATCGGCCATATCCTGTGGCGACATGCCGATGTAGGACCAAACCACCGAAACGACCGGAATGTTGATGTCGGGGAAAATATCCGTGGGCGTGCGGACGACCGTAACGACAAACAGAATGATGATGACAATCGCCATCACAACAAAGGTGTAGGGACGCCTGAGAGCTAACGCTACGATCCACATCGGCTAGGCACGACTCCAGACTTTGAACGAATGCGTTGCGCGGACGCGAACGAAGAACCGCGGACCTGAATTTAGATTCGATACAGACCGTATTGGATTCCGAATCCGTTTTGATTATAGTGTAGAGTGAACGTTATGCGCCAAAAGTCTCTGGCTTCCGGCAACCACGGCGGAGCCCGCCGAAAGCGTCCCCCCGGGCGTCCGCGCAGCGAACAGGCCCGCGTGGCCATTCTGCGCAGCACATTGAAACTTTTAGGAGAGAACGGCTTTTCCGACCTGAGCATTGAGGGCGTGGCAGCCCGCGCCGGCGTTGGCAAAGCAACGGTTTATCGCTGGTGGCCCGACAAGGCCGCTCTCATTACCGACGCCTTCGCCAGCAGCACGGGCCGGAAACTACACTTCCCCGATACCGGCTCCGTTTACTCGGACATGAGCCAGCAGATGCGGCAGCTTATCAAGATCTTTCGCAGCCGCCGCGGACGAATTGTTTCTGCAATTCTCGCGGCCGGCCAGAGCGACCAAAATGTCATCCGCGCTTTTCGCGATCGTTTTCTGAAGCCGCGCCGCCACGAAGCCTATGCAACGCTTCAACGTGGAATTCAACGCGGCGAACTGCGCAAAAACATCGACATGAACCTGCTTCTCGATTCGCTCTACGGCCCCATCTACATGCGATTCCTCATCCGGCATAGAAAGTTGACGCCCGATTTCGCCGACCGTCTGTGCGATTTGGTGCTGGCAGGTGCGCGTCCTTAAAAAACTTTGTGCGCCAGCGATTGAAGATGATCTGAATCCTCAGCGCGATCCGCGGCCGTTCTCACAAGCTCCGCGCTAAAGATTTGGAATTTGAATTCGAATTGAGATTATCGCGGGATCCATTGTGCGTGATTTGTGAACAAGCCGTTCACAAAACAAATCTGGTAAGCGACGAAAAGCCCGAAGCCAAGACTGAGAAGACCTGAAGCCAGCGCCAGCTGTCGCGAAAACTTTTGCCGGCCGCTTGCCATCAATCTGAACGCTGATGCAATGCTCATTGTGATCACCATCATCCCCGCAATCGTGCCCACACCAAAAATCAAAAGGTAAGCAACCGCCCAATGCACGTTTCTGATCGTAGTTAAAACCAGCAGCGCCACGGCAGCTGAACCCGCAAGCCCGTGAACGATTCCCACCACAAGGGGCCGAACGTATTGATATAGGCTCACTTTTCCAAACACGCGGTCCATCCAGTCGAGAGGGATATGTTCAGGCGAGTCGGATTGGCTTTCGTGTTGGTGAGCGTGCGAATGGTTGTGGACGAGATCACCGTGGCTGTGCGTGTGTGCGTGGACAACTCTCTTTGCCTCATGATCTTCAATCGATCCGGCAGGTACCGTTCTCACAAACCCGGCCACATTCCATAAGCCGAGAATAATCAGCATCACCGCGACCGACAGCTCCATGCTGAGCCCTAGCCGCACTGGAATGACCAGATTGAAGAGAATGATTCCAGCGCCGACCACCAAGATGGTAAGCGTGTGGCCCAAGCCCCAAAAAGCCCCGATCAGGGCCGCCCGCATGCTGTTGCGCTGGTTACTGACGATGGTGGTGACGGCAATGACGTGATCGGGATCCGTGGCGTGACGCATCCCCAGAAAAAATCCTACTGCGAGAATAGAGAAAAAACCGATCATGCATTCAACACAGTTAGCTTCGCTCACAACCTTATCAGGCACGCCGCAGAAAATGTCAGGAATTCTGCACGCATTTCTCAGGGTGCCGCGTGACCGAAACGATAGGTGAGGCTCACGCTGGCATACGACGGAAGGCGCACGCCCACAACCTCGCTCACAGGATTTTCGGGAACCAATCCGTCAGAGCCGAGCCCCACTTTCCCCGGTCCGTAGACAGACGCCGAAGCAAAGTTTTCCGTCGTCTGCCCCGTCCAGCCCGAAGCAACCATTGCGTTCACTCCAACATTCAATCGCCCTTCCAGAAAGGGTCTCGATACCGCGAAGCGGAACTCCTTGTTCGGCACTCCCACGCAGTAATAGTTGAGAGCGCTCGGGTCGCCGCTCGTGTAACTGTTCTCGCTGCAGCCGTTGCCCACGACCCTTCTGCCCACATACTCGAACTCACCTTTCGCCTGCAAGCGGAACGGCAGTTTCTGGTACGTTCCAGTGAAGTCGCCAATCAGTCTCGGCGCCTCGGGCACAATGGAAAACGATTGAGTTACCAAACGCGCATCGGCCTGCTCGAAAGTCGCGAGCAGTGCTCCGTGCGTAAAGCTTTGGCGTAGAGTGGCCGCCAGGTAACGAATGCGGCCCGGGCCCAGGTCGAATTGCAATCCTTGGTCAGGATCGATCTTGCCATACTCAGCAGTTTGCGTTTCATGTCCCAACGTCAGTTTGAGGTCGGTTTTATTGAACGTCTTGCTCGCGACCAACTGATAGGATCGTGCGGTCTCCACTGGTTCAACGGTGGTCGGCCCATCCAAAGCCGTGCCTTCTCTCGGATCTTCGGTGAAGAATGACTTGCCAAAGCTGAACGCGATCAGTGGACCGCACCACGACTCGCCGGGAACAATTGTAATGGTCGCCTTCGGTGAATTCACTCCCACCCATTTGCTCCACGAATTGATTGGCGTGATCAGATCCTGATTATTGATGTCGATCTCGTCGCGGCGCCAACCCAGGTAGTAATGAATGTATTTGCTGAACTCACCCTCACCCGCGACGTAGGGTGTCGCCGGAGCGATCGTCACATTGTTGCCGTCGATAGGAATGAACGGCCCGTAATAAGAAGGCGCAGTAGGATTGTAGAAGTTGTAATGATCAAGGTCGTCGCGCCGCGGAGCCTCGCGCTCGTAATCGATCCCCGCCAGAAGTGTGAAGCTCTTCGCAAATCTGTTTACATAGGTCGCGTTGCCGCCGGTGACGGTGCGGAATTCACTCTGGCGAATGAGTCCCAATCCGAAGTCGGAAAAAAGAGACAGGTTATAAGTTCTGAAGAATCCCGAGAGCTGCAGTTCCTGATGATCGCCGAGCTTCCACACGTCATTCAGTGCCGCGAGGGCCGTATGCGTTTGATCTTTTTGTCTCGGATCGATCGTATCTGGATACTCCACCCAACCGGCGGCGGCATCGACGGAATTGAATCCGAAGATCGGCCTGAGTCCCGCCACGTAGCCGTAGCCAAGGTATGCGATTCCGAACAACGTCAGCGTGTGATCTCCTGCGTGAAAGACCCGACCGCCATTGAGTTTGAATTGTTTGCGATGCTCGAGACGATCAAGGAAGCCGTTGCCGAACGAACCCTCCATGGCCAACCACGAATTCACTGAGGGGCTCATCCCTGCCGTGGCAGTGATGTCGCGGTAGTCGCCCGTTAGCATGACAAACGGATCGAGATGCGAGCGCAGCCCATAAATCGCGGCCAGGTTCAGGGCGTGATTGCCTTCGCGCACATTGAAAGCGCCACCATCCACTTGAACGCTTTGGATCGCGCTCGCAATATAAATATTCGGATCGGAATAACCATTGCCGTGCGCGTTTGCCGACAGATTATTTGGCACCAGATAACTGCCCACTTGAATGTACTGCGCGATGGGTTCGCCGTGGTCGCCAGCTACTCCGGGCGCAAAGTATTGTGGAGCCTTGATGCCACTCGATGCCGTTTCAATTGGATAGCCGGGAATCGAAATCGGGGCGCCGGGACGACCGGGGTTGGCATCCAGCAAATTCTCAGACGCGAAAACCTTGATGGCTGGATCGGGTGAAAGCACGTCGAGATCATTCACGTCGGCAGTGACCGACACACTTTCATTCTGAGCGAGTGGTTGCGTCATTTTCACGATGATTTCTGCGTTTCCACTCATGACAACGTTGACGGATTGTTCGACGGGACGAAATCCTGGGGCGTCAACCTTGATGACAAATTGCCCTGGGGAATGAAGTTCGACATGAAACAGTCCATCAGGGCCGCTGGTCGCTCGTTCTCGAACGTGGGTGTGGTCGATCAGTTCCACGGTTGCGCTGGGTAGCGCGTTCCCATCGGGGTCGATGACGCGGCCTTTCAGAAGGATTTCTTGCGCGAGCACAGGAAGCGCTGCGAAAAGAAGCAGCAACAAAGCCAGACATCTTGGCGCAGTCGTCGGGCTTCGTGGCGCGTTGTGATTCCGCCTGATCATTCTAAGACGCAGTGATGCCTACCCGATCTGTATCTATAGGTACGGCTGGTTTAGCCTGCCGGATTCCCTATCCTACAGATGAGGCGGCTTACATTCATCCTGGCAGCTGTGATTGCCTGGCGTAAGAGGCCGAATCGCCTCCTGAAAAGTGCTTAAATGTTCCAGCCGGAACGTAGTGGAGTTATGTTCCCACCGGAACATACTGGAGTTATGTGAATACCGGAACATTTGTCCATGCATGTGTGTGCCTATCAGGACGTACGTACAATATGGCTTAAGTGGAATGGAGTGCTTGGGTTAGGGCGGGCGGAGGGTCGGTTAGAAAGATAACGGAGGCGGCTGGCACTTAGCGGGGGTGAGTGCCAATTACACAGACCTGCGGGACATGGGGAACGTCCCTTTTGTCCCCGGATTCGAAAAACCTGTCCCGCAGCAGCTAAAGCCCCGATTGATTTTGAGGCATTTACGGTGCGGCTGAAGCCGCGCCCTTTCAAAACAAATAAAAACTGAGCCTCTGCCGGAGCGGCAATGCGGAGCCTAAGGGTTACAGCGCTACTGCTTCAAGGTCCCGGTCCAGTTGAGGATGACTTCCTGAGGATGAGACTGGCCTCCACTCAGAGCCTTGAGCGCGGGGAAACGTTCGCCGGGAGCGGCGGCGCCGAGGGACGCGAATTCGTTTACATGAATTGGTAAAGCCGTTGGGGCTCCGAATTCGAAAGTTTCTACATTCTGAATCGCGACGACCATCAGTTTTTCGCCGATGACGTAGTAGAGCTGTTTGCCATCCGCGCTCCAGGAGGGGGAACTGCCGCCACCGTTGGAGACTTGCCATTTTCCACCGGGACCGGGGAAGGCGGTCACGTAAACTTCGGACCTTCCCGACTCATCGGAATAATAGGCGAGCCATTTGCTATTCGGCGAGAGAACGCCGCCCATGTCATTGGCCGGCGATTGAATGAAGGGAATCAATTTCTTGTCACCGTTCAGATCAGCGTAGTAAATATCCTGCCGCGTGGCGTTGTTCTGCACCATGAAGAAGAGATAGCGACCGTCGGGAGACCAACTGTTGATGGTCGCAAAGCTCTTGGGCGCCTGTAAATTTTCCTGAGTTCCGGAACCACTGGTGGGCTGGATCCAGATTCCGCCGGAGACTGTTCCTGCGATGGTGCCGATTGCGATCCGTTTGGCGTCGGGAGAAAAAGCGTAGGTAATAATCGCCGCATCGGCGAATGAGCTGCGCGACATCGTGTTCCGGTTGGTGTCAACGACCCACACATCTCCCTTGCCGGTGTCAGGATCGGATCGTACCAGCCCGACCAATTCGCCATTGCTCGAAGGTTTGGGCGTCGCATATAGGCCGGGCTCGCCGAAGCGTCCTTCTTTGCCGGTGCGATCGACCCACATGGGCTGGGTCTTCTGCAGAGATCCATGGCGGAAGACGAGCGTGCCGTGGGCGACGGTGAAGGCGGCGAGGTCGCGGGCGTTCCAGTAATCGAGTTTCTCAGCCACGGGCGTTGGATCGCCGCTGAACTTGAGCGTCTTGGGATCGAAGTGCTGCGCGACCAGCACCGTTTCGCGCAGGTATAGCAGATAGCCTTCGGAATATTGAACGTTTGAGGCGCGCTCAAGTATCTGGCGCGGCTTCTCTCCGGAGAGCGAAGCGCCGAACAACGCAGCGCCGGGACCTTGGGAGCCAACGGCCTCGCGGGAAGTGAACAGGAAGTGATCGCCGTCGGGTAAGAAATATGGATTGCGA
>Ga0182024_10006283_pt1 | contig 26180 bp, 22 predicted proteins | sample P32metaG_FD_120480 | JGI IMG/M metagenome (GOLD analysis project Ga0182024, IMG submission 120480) | Permafrost microbial communities from Stordalen Mire, Sweden - P3-2 metaG (Illumina Assembly) | ecosystem: Environmental > Terrestrial > Soil > Wetlands > Permafrost | place: Sweden: Stordalen... | reverse complement strand
TGATGCTACCCCCCCCCCAGTTTGTCAATTTGGCCTTTTTTTGGCTAATATTTGCAATTGCTTACAGGCCCGCGCCGGTTGGCACTCCGCGAAAATACGGGGTATCGGCGATGCCGCGAATCTTCGAATCCAAATTCGACAAAAACGTGCCCGGGCGGTCGGTCCGTCTGAGAACGAAGTGAATTGACGCGCATAGGCTGGGGAACAATCGAGACAATGGGACGTTCACGCTGGCGGGGAACGGATACAGATTGGATCCCAATGACCGAGTCATCGAGAAATAGCCGCCCTGCTCGATGAACTCCTTGAATCCACCTTTAGTGATCCCGCGGACATGCGGGCCTTTCACTTTCATGCACGGCGGCTGCATGCCAATCAACAGCGCAACGCGGTTATGCCACGAGCCAAGGTTTGGGCACCCGATGATGGCAATGCCGCCGACTTTCAGCACGCGGGGGATTTCGCCGAAGAGCCAGAAAAGTTCCTTGGTGTGTTCGATCACATGGTTGGCGATAATCACGTCGAAGTTTCCATCGGGCCACGGCAGCGGCTCGCGCTCGATATCGACGGCCCGCGTTTGGATGCCGCGCGTCTGAGCCTGCTCGACCCAACGCGGCTGGCTTTCGATGCCGTACATTTCCACCGATCCGCATCGCCGCTGGATGGCGAGCAGATCGCGCGCGGAGCCCAGGCCGATGTCCAGCACGCGATGGGGCGTCGGCGCCGATTCAAGATGCCGGGCGGACCAATCGGCAATGCGATCGGTGGCGAAGTTCAGGTTATTCGTGCGATCTTTGAGCCGCTGAAGAAGCTGGTACATATGCTCCCATGGAACCGAAGCGAAGAACGCTTCAGGTCCGTGCCAACATCCGTGCACCGATCACTCAACGACCAACGGTAAATTTAATCAGCACAGCGGTTGAAGTTCATCCCAACTTAGAAAGGTTCGGCCGACCGGGCAATGTTGATTCTGAGCGGTACCCCCGTATCGAGTCAAGTGTTTTTCAAACTGAAAGAATAGATGCACACGGCTTCTGCAAAAAGCGTACGTCGCCGATATGCGGCTATTTCTTGCAATAATCTTTGCAACCTTTGTGTGGCGTGGCATTTATCGCGGCTTGGTGCATCGCCCGATTTTCGGCATATTTGCTGCCGACAGCGGCGGTGTTTGCTTGCGTGAATCAAGTCGCAGTCGTAGCTTGTTGGGTTATGCCGGACACCTCGATTGCCGCCTCTGATGTGGCGCATGTTGTGAGCCTGCGGCACCGGCTGCATCAGACGCCGGAGCTGGGGTATGAGGAGTTTCTCACGGCTGCCGCCGTGCGCGCGGAGTTGGATCGGATCGGCGTCGACCACATCGACGGAATCCCTGACGCACCCACGGCGACGATTGCCGTCGTCGGGGATGTTTCGAAGCCTTGCGTCGCGCTTCGGGCGGATATCGATGCGCTGCCGATCGAAGAGCGAACGGGCGCGCCCTATGCGAGCAGGACGCCGGGAATGATGCACGCCTGTGGGCATGATGGGCACACGGCGACGTTGCTCGGCGTCGCGGCGCAGCTTAAGCGCCTGGCGGCGAATCTGGATGTATGCGTCAAGCTGATCTTCCAGCCCGCCGAGGAGGGCGGCGGCGGTGGTGAGCGACTCGTCGAAGCGGGCGTGCTTGACGGAACACTCGGGCCGAAAGTGGAAGCTATCTTCGGATTGCATGGCTGGCCGGGGCTGAAGGTCGGAACCGTCGCCACTAAAGCCGGCACTCTGCTCGCGGCGACGGATGTCTTCACGGCGTCGTTCATCGGCCTCGGTTGCCATGGCGCGTATCCGCACCTGGGCGTCGATCCAATCGTTACGGCGTGCGAAGCGGTCATGAGCCTCCAGCACTTCGTCAGCCGCGAGTTCGATCCGACCGATTCGGCGGTGGTGACGATCGGCAAGTTCCACGCCGGCAGCGCGACGAATGTGATTCCAGACGTCGCGATGATCGAAGGGACCGCCCGAACCCTGAATGCCGCAGCTCGAAAACAGATCCGCGAGGCAATCGAACGGCGTTGCGAGGGCATCGCTGATGCCAATCGATGTCGATTGCATTTTGACTGGATCGAAGGTTATCCGCCGACGGTCAACGACCCGGCGATGGCGGATTATGTCGCCGCCGTCGCGAAGCAAACCGTCGGCGCGGAGCGATTCATTCCTGTCGGCCGGCCTTCCATGGGCGGCGAGGATTTTTCGTATTACCTTGAGAAGGTGCCCGGGTGCTTTTTCCTGGTGGGCGTTGAGCCGGCGGATCGCGATTCATCTCCACCGTTGCACAGCGATCGGTATGACTTTGCCGATGCGTCGCTGGAAGTCGGCATAAAGATGTTTTTGCAGTTGGTGAAGAATTGGAAGCCGATGAAGGGTCCGTAGGGGCGCCAACTTTGAATCGGCAAGGCGAAGCGTCTGTGACATGGGCTTCCAGCCCATGCGAAATGACGATCACGTGCGCGAATCGCACCAACTCAAATGACCAAGCTTGGAGCGCGGCGATCGTTTTATTTCTGTACAATCTTCGACGTCCCGCGTCACCCGACACCGCGAGCGGCGAGTTTCGGTCTTCACGTCCGCCGCGACTGTCAAATTCGAACGCCGTTCAGCATGGGCTGGAAGCCCATGTCACGGACGCTTCGCCGCGCTCTATCGGCCTGCCTTAGCTTACCGTGAATTCTTACTTCATTTCCAATAGGACCGCAGCCTCGATGAACTCGCCGCGCACGAAATATCTGGAGTCGGTCAAGACGGTTGTAGTAAAGCTTGGCACGCAGGTGCTGTCGGACGCCGATGGGCGTCTGGACGCGGCGTTCCTGCAGGCAATCGCCAGGCAGGTGGCGACGTTGCGCCAGCGCGGGATTCGCGTGACGGTCGTAAGCAGTGGCGCAATTGGCGCCGGCTTGCGCGAGCTCAATCTTGCCAGGCGGCCGACCGATCTTTCGCATCTCCAGGCAATCGCGGCAGTCGGCCAGCGCCGGCTCATGGACGCGTGGGCGGCGGCGTTCTCGGCGCACGGGCTGCCGGTCGCGCAGCTTCTTTTGACGCGCGAAGATATCGATGACCGCCAGCGATATCTGAACGTTCGCAATACGATCAGCGCGATTCACGAACTGGGCGCGATTCCAATCATTAACGAGAACGACACGATCAGCACCGACGAGCTGATTCGCATCAGCTTCGGGGACAACGACATCCTTGCCTCGCTGGTCACGCAGGCGCTGCGGGCGGAATTGCTGGTGCTGCTAAGCGTAGTTGATGGAATTCTTGACGCTGAAGGCAAGCCGGTTCGATTGATTCAGAAACCCGGCGATGCGCAGGAACTGGTTCGCGCCGAAAAGAGTGCGCTGGGCAAGGGCGGCTTCAATTCCAAGCTTCAGGCCGCGCGAGCTGTCACCGAGTCCGGCGAGGCGATGATCGTTGCCGACGGCCGCACGCCGGATGTGCTGCCGCGACTACTGGATGGAGAAGAGCTCGGCACGCTGTTTATTCCCGCGTCGCGGAAGCTGTCATCCCGCAGCCGGTGGATCGGCAGCGCCAGGCCGGCCGGCGCCGTTGTTATCGATGAAGGCGCGTCGCGGGCGTTGCGGGAAAAGAATCGCAGTCTGCTGCCAGCGGGCATCCTTCGCGTCGAAGGGGAGTTCGGTCGCGGCGACGTTGTCAGCATCAACACCGTCGATGGCGCTACGATCGGCCGCGGGCTCTCAAACTACAACGCCGCCGATTTGGGACGAATCTGCGGCAAGCGAACCGCCGAGGTTCGTGCCCTGCTGGCTGACGCCGCTTACGATGAAGTGGTGCACCGCGACAATCTGGTGATCGGCTGATGCAATTTCATTGAGACATTGCCGATTGCAATCTATCATGCCGGCCTGAACATTTTTCCACGTCTGCGTGCATCGAGAGGTGCGATTTGCTGCTTCGAGTTATCGGTTGTGCGTTTTTGGTTCTGCTGTGCGCGGCGAGCGTGAAGGCGGCGGAAGACCGTCACGTGATTTTGATCACGATGGACGGCTTCCCATCTTATGAGTACCACGATTCGCGGGCTCCGGTTCCCACGATGCGGAAGCTGGCCGCGGAGGGCGTTGTCGCCAGCGAGGGGATGCGCGTCGCGAATCCGAGCATTACCTGGCCGAATCACACCACGCTGGCGACCGGGGTGTTTCCGGCAAAGCATTCGGTACTCTTCAACGGACTTTTCGTTCGTAATCCAGACAATGGTTCGGGGCACATCGACCCGGCTCGCGATCAGAGCGAACTGGTTGCGGTGCCCACGATCTGGGACATAGCGCATAAGGCCGGGCTGACGACGGCCGCGATCGACTGGCCCTGCACCTGCAATTCGCCGGCGCTCGACGATTCGTTTCCCGATGTGGCCGATCAGATTGACCACATCACGCCGATTCTCAAGAAAGAGCTCCTGGATACGGGAATTTTGCCGTCGGCGTCGCAGTTCACGTTTTCGCGGATGAGCCCGCCGCAGCACGATCAGATTTGGACGGCGGCCACGTGCTACGTCATCAAGCATCGCAAGCCGAACCTGCTGTTGCTCCACATGCTCCTCACCGACACCGTGCAGCACCAGTACGGCCCACAGTCCACCGCCGCCTACACGGCGATAGCAGTCGTCGATGAGCAACTTGCCAAGATTCTGGCGGCGGTCGACGAAGCCGGAATTCGAGACAATACGACGATCATCGTCACCGCCGACCACGGGTTTGAACGCTATAACAAAGTCATTCACCCCGCCGCGATTTTACGGAAATCCGGGATAAGTCCGCGACGGGTGCAGATCGTTCCCGAGGGTGGAACCGCCTTCGTCTATTTCAATGACCCGGCCACAGCGTCCGCGCTGGCTCAAGAGATGCCCGCCCTGTTCAAGGATCACGAGGGGGTCGTCGACGTGATCGCGCCGGACCGCTATTCAGCGATGGGCTGGCCCATGCCGGATCAGAATCATCACATGGCCAATCTCGTGCTCGCGGCCAAGGACGGCTATTCGTTCGGCGGCAGCGCCGGTGGCGAGGAGATCGTCACGTTCCCGCCATTCATGGCATTTGGCAGTCACGGCTACCTGAACAGCAATCCGAAGATGAACGCGGTATTCATCGCCGCCGGACGTGGGATTCGCAAAGGGGCGAAGCTCGATACGTTTCAGAACACCAACGTCGCGCCAACCATCGCCAAGCTCCTCGGCCTGAAGATGGAGAACATCGATGGCAAGCCGCTGGATGAGATTCTCAGCAACGACTGATTTTTCGACGGCAATGACCCAACGTCCGCCGCTTTCGGCGCCTCAGACGACTTGGTTCCGTTGCTGGCCGCACCAACGGCACGCCCCGGCCGGTTGTATAATAACTACCGGCACGCGATAATTTCGTTGGCCTTTGGGGGCGCTCGCGGGGCTGCGGAGCGCCCGACTCTGAATTCAAACCGCATGCAATCTGGAGGATCGAATAATGTCGAACAAAACGACCCGTTTATTGCGCTGCGCCGCACTTCTTTCGGGAGCGATGGTCGGGGTGATGCCTACGGTGGCGCAGGTACCGCCGCAACCGGCGCCGCAGGGCGCACCCGCGCCGGCGTATCCTGATTTCGCCACGGTAACCAAGGGCATGCAGCCGTTGCCGGGACTGCTGACGCTTTTCGAGGCAAATCCCGCTGACCCGACCCACGATTCCAGCAAGCTGCTGGCGCTGATTCCGCGCGGCTTGCTGAATCAGGATCTGGCGCTGGCGTCGACGATCTCGCGTGGCGAAAATGCCGGATTCAATTGGAACGATTATCTCATTCGCTTCCAACAGCAGGACAAGCGAGTGATGATTCTCGTGCCCGACACGGAATACATCAGCAAGCCGAACACCACCGCCGCCGATCTGGTAAATCGCACGCACACCGCCGGATTCCTGGCGGCGTTGCCGATTGTCACTATGTCGCCGCAGGGCGATCCGGTGGTTGATCTGGGATCGGTTGCGCTGGGATCACTCGGCGAACTACCGCCGCCGTTCTCACCGGAGACAATGGGCTTCGGCGGCATCGCGGGCCCGCGCCGCGATCTGTCACGCTTCACCAAGGTCAAGTCATTTCCCGACAACATCGTGGTCGACGTCGATCTGGCGTTCATGCGCCGCGATGGATCGGGCGAAAACCTGGGCATGTCGTACGCCATTCGACGCCTCCCGCCGATGGGCAGCTACGCCCCGCGACTGGCCGATGAGCGTGTCGGCTATTTTCCCACCGTCCAGCAGGATTGGGCCGCCAAACATAGCGATCGCGAGAACCTGGTTCGCTACATCAATCGCTGGGATTTGAAGAAGAAAGATCCGTCGCTCGAGCTGTCGCCGCCCGACAAGCCGATTACGTTCGTCATCGAAAAGACGGTTCCGCTCCAATGGCGCAAGTACGTCGCCGATGGTGTCCTCGAATGGAACAAGGCCTTCGAAAAAATCGGAATCAGCAACGCGATGGTCGTCGAGCAGCAGACGGACGACAACGAGTTCGCCAACGTTGACCCGGAAGATGCGCGATACAACTTCGTTCGCTGGGTCATCACCGGCGAAGCGTTCGCCGTCGCGATGTCGCGAACCGATCCGCGAACCGGCCAGGTGCTCAACGCGCAGATTGCGTTCGACGACTCGATGCTGCGTGCGTACAACCAGGAGTTCGAGGTCTTCGGCCCCGGGCCGGTCGCTTCAACGCTGGGCACCGGCATACTGAAGTTCATCGAGCAGAATCCGCAGTATCTTCCGCTGGGCCAATCGCTTGATGAACTGAAACAGGTTTCGACGCAGATGCGCGGGCCGTTCGCGCTGGACGACGCTCCGGCGCCCTCCGCAGTTGCCAACCGTCCGATGAACAAGCAGAGCGGCATTGGCGGCCTTTCGAGCTGTGACTACGCAGCCGGTATGCAGCGCGAACTCGAAATCGGCAACATTCTGGCCGGCGCCACCGGCCGCAAGATTCCCGAACGACTGGTCGGCGAAGTCATTAAAGAAACCATCTCGCACGAGGTGGGCCACACGCTGGGACTGCGCCACAACTTCAAAGCGTCGTCATGGCTGACTCTCGATGAGGTCAAGCGCCGTCGCGACAACACCGACGACTCGATGAGCGCCTCGGTGATGGATTACAACCCCACGCTCTTTTTCGCCAACGATGACATCGAGAAGGTTCGGCACTTCATCAGCCCCACCATCGGCCCATACGACTACTGGGCCGTCGAGTACGGCTATCGCGTTCCCGCTCCACAGGACGGCAACGAAAAGGACATGCTGGCGAAAATCGCCGGCCAGAGCGGCGCGCGCGAGCATGCTTACGCGACCGACGAGGATACGACGTCGCTTTCGCCGGACCCGCTGACGAATCGGTATGACATGTCATCCGATCCGCTGGCGTGGGCCAAAGCCCGCATGGATTTATGCGACAGCCTGCTGAAGGACATCGCCAAATGGGGCGAACGCAAAGAGCAGCCGCGTCACTATCTGCTTGCGGCCTACGGCATGGTCATGAGCGAGAAGGCGCGCAACATGCTCTACGTGAGCCGCGTGCCGACTGGCGAATATTTCAATCGCAACCGCATCGGCGACGCCGACGCGAAGCCGCCGATCGAACTGCTCGATCCGAAACAGCAGCGGCAGGCGATCAAGCTGCTGTCCGAAACGATCTTCAACGATAAGTATTTCCCATCCGATCCGGATCTGCTCAATCAGTTGGTGCCGAGCCGTGATTGGGGCCTGGGCGGGTTGGATTTTATTTCGCTTCGCGTGGATTACCCGGTGCACCAGGTGATCACGTCGCTGCAATCGTACGTGCTGCTGAATCTCTGCACGCCGTATGCGATGCAGCGCGTGTACGATTCGGAACTGAAGAGCAAATCGGACGATAAATTCACCGCCGCCGAGCTGCTGACGAGCCTGCGGGATGATATCTGGTCGGAACTGCAAAACCCCGACACAGATAAAAAGTACACTGACGCGGCTCCGATGATTTCGTCGATCCGCCGCAACCTGCAACGCCAGCACCTGGCCTACCTGCTGGCGTCGGTGCAAGGCCGCAGCTACTACATGTCGCCCGACCTGCAAAGCATGGTCCGGCAGGAAGTGAAAGACCTGGATGATCGCATCGGCGATGTGCTGGCCAAGAACAAGCAAGCCGACGCCGCCGGCCAGATCGACTTTGGCACGAGAGCCCATTTAAGCGAGTGCCGCGATGAGATCGACCGCGCCCTGGACGTGCAGCACGTCCGTCGCGTCGACAACTGATCGCGCTTCGTGACAAACAAAAGCTCTTGCGTCCGTCGGCGATTCGTCAAAGACGCAAGAGCTTTTTTGTTGTGCGGAATCAAGCCATTATGATGATCGACGTCCGCTGGATAGCGCACCGGAGAGCGACGGTCTTCAGTATTAGTCGCGGGACGCCAGAGTCGAACGGCGCATGGGAGCAGACCTGCGCGTTGACCACGATCCATACGATTCGTCGTGCTCGAAACTGTCGGCTTGCCATTACAAAGATGATACGGGAGCGTGCCCGTGCCGTTATCGCGGGCCTGCTTGACGCATTTCGGTCGACCCCCAAGAATCAGCCGTGCCATATCCCACATACGACGTCGAGATCGTCGCTGGCGACCCAACGTACTGTCCTTACTGTAATATGACGCACGCGCTCGACCGTATGTCGGATGAGCATGTGATACCGGATTGTATCGGCGGTCAAATAGTTATTCGTGCTTGTAGGAAGTGCAATAGCAGCTTGGGCCAAAAGGTAGACCCTTTGCTGACCCGTCAGATCAATGTGCGAATGATGGCGACGGAAGCCGGCAGCGGCTTGTCTTGGCGCGACCGTGTAATTGCAACAGTAATACTGAAGGACGGTCGTCTGATTGAGGCGTTTGTGGCGATCAATTTTGTGGATCGCAATCACTTCAAATTCGAGTGCGTACCTGTTGCGGTTCAACCTGACGGATCTCGATGGGTCCCCTTCGAAGCGGCCAACCCGAAACTTCCGCCAAATATAAACGTTTTTCACCAGGACGACGTTGACCGCATCGGTTTCAAAGTCGCTGATCCGCCGGCTGCAGCGGCTCCTGCGATTGTCAAGATTGTTCTTGGCGCCTTATATCAGGCTCTGGGACGTGCGGTTGTCCAACGTTCCGACTTCGACGCGTTGCGAAAGTGCCTTTCTGGCACTCTTCATCCGGAACTTAAGATTACGGCATTGCCGCTCGGTCAGTCACCAGTTTCCGCGCCGGTCCAAACAACATACGGGATTCATCTCATTTGGGCAGAGTGCGACGGAGGACAAACTCTGAGAGGCGGAGTAAGTCTATTCGGAAGAATCAACTATGAAATCGAGATGCCCGCGTTCGGTGATCCTTTTCCGGGAAGATGCCTCGAGAGCAGGGGCTTTTTAAGGCAACTTGCTTAACATCTCGGGCTTGGAAAAACAGGCCTTACGGCACATCCCGCGCCGCTGGCAGGGCAAAGCGCCGCCGCGGATTCCCGGCTCGCACTCACGAAACTTTTCGAGCGCGTTTCTCGGCCCGCATTTCGTGCTTAGCTTCTTCGAGCAGGTCGCCGAGTTCGACGTCGGTCATGCCGCTCTTGGCAAAGTCGTCGGCGATCGGGCCGCTAAGCTCCCTCAGCGACAACGAAGGTCGCGCCGACTGCTCGACCAGTGCGGAGACGTAGGCGGTGACATCAACGCCCGCTTGGGCCGCTTTAGCTTTCAGCTTGGCCTCGGCGTCCGCGGAGATTGGAATAGTCAGAACCATTGACTTGATTCTACCGCAACATTCGCTTCCGAGCGACTCGAAAGCTTGGAGCGCATGTTCCACTTCTAGCCCTAAAAAGCCGAACTCGTGGCGTTCTCGCTCCTCATGCACCGGCTTGACCGGCAAATCGTCACAACGCCGATCGGCAACAGAACTGTGTTGATGAGGAGGATGCTAATCAACACACCAAGGTGGAACACGATGTCCATGTCCGGCTGGCCCGTCCATCCTGGCTTGGACATTTCGGATCGAATCCAGCGAACATCAAGACAGGAGACGACGACGGCGATCGCGATATGCCCGAGGATGACCCCCGTCCAGCCGAGATATCGTGCGTCGATGAACGCGATTGCGATGAACCCGAGCCAAGTGAGGATGGAGTAGGAGAGCAACTGTGAAATAATCCAGAAGAGGATGGTCATCGGATCGCCTGGAGGCTAGGTCGAGATTGTCGGCAATTCAAACGACGTGTTGTTTGATAGGAGTGCAAGCGGGCCGCCGGCGGAGATGCTGCTGGCGGCCCGCTTGTCTGGGTTCAGATTCGATGCGTGCTTTGCTTTACGCGGCTATCGCCGGCGGCGAAGCGTCAGCATGCTGGTGGCAATCAGCAGCGATGCCAGCGCCGGCTCGGGGACGGCGTTGGCATTCGCATAGACGGCGTCGAGTCGCACGCCGCCGGTGGAGGGATCATTCACGTCTCCGTTCAGGCGGACGTAATCGATGCTGGCTAAACCGGAGCCGGAGACGTCGAACCAGTTGCCGCCGCCGGATGCGCCGAAGATGGCGTTGTAATCCGAGGTCGACGAATCGGTGGTTAGCGCCAGCCGCTGGGAGTTGGTTCCCGATCCGTTGAACAGTGAATCATCGGGCATGGGCGTGGTGAAATTGGCGACGGTCAGCGCGCTGAGATTGGCCGTCGATGTGCCTTCGCCGTAGTCCCATGCGGTCGCGCCGGTTTTGTAGTTGTACGCCATCGTCGGGGCGTTCAGGCCGTAGGTGGTGGCGACATACGTGGTCGGCGACGCGACGGGCGCTCCATTGAGCGTGTACCAGGAATTGCCGTCACTGCTGACGAGAATCGCGGCGTCCATGTTGCCGTTGAAGAGAGCGCCGCTGCCGCCGGTGATCGCCTGGGCGGTGAAGATGCCCAGGTCCTTCTCGCCGGCGTGGGGATTGATCGGCGTGGCGAACTGCAGCGTCACTCCCCCGCCGTTGCCGAAGGCGATCATCGTGTTGGCGTTGCCGCCGAAGCTGTTGCCGTTGAAATCGGCGTTCTCGAAGCTGATGGCGAACGTGTTGGCAGCGGAACCGCCGGTGTTGAGCGGCCAGTCGCCCAGGTTGGCCGACTCACTCGCGTACGAGCCGCCGGTTAAGGAGGCTTTGACCGTCCCCTGCGTCAGCGAACCGGGCACGATCGACGCTGAATCAGCGGCGATGCTGGCGCCGCACAAAACTCCTACCGATAACGAAGCGATCGCGGCGGATAGGCCGCGATGAGACTTGATGCTGCGACTCATGAAAGTCGCTCCTTTCGCGCGGGGCGTGACGACCCGCATCGGCCATTTCGCGTGGCCAGAAAGAGACCCTCGTCCGCGACACGCCGGCTCACGAGCGGCGCGGGGAGAGCGAGGGTTGGCATCAACTCCAATGGCGGCGCAACTCAAGCGAGCGCGCAGCGCGCGTGCGGATTGGGAAAGCACGCAGGTTGTAAAAGCCAGCCCGGCCGTCCCGATTCGCGAGGACGAAAACGGTGGGCGCGACACACGGTGTGTCAGCGCCTCGCTCCGGGCCGGTCTTCTGGCTTTGGACTTTCGGCTGGCCGCCTTCCCATTCCGAATCGCCGGAACAGTGGCTTGTTGGCCAATCGTTTATTTGTCCATCACAGCGGCGCGTCCGCGTCGGATTCTCACCGACTTCCCTACGTGGCAATGAAGCCACGGGCACGATGCCGCCCAAGAGCGGCGGGATCGTATGAAACAGCTTCAGGCGGCACAAGAGCGAAGCGCTGCTAAAAATTCGCTGAGGTAAGCAGGGCCAAAGAGCGCTGCGCTTCGGGTTTGGTTTTTTGAGTTGGTGCGATTCTTTAAATTTGAAAATTATTTGCATGGGCTTGAAGCCCATGTCACGTTGGGCGCGTTCAAAGACGCGGACCGACTGACGCGCGTTAGACGACGCTGGCGGCGAAGAGCGTTTGATCGTCGGCGGCGGCTGTTTCGCCGGCGAACTCGTTGAGTCCGTTGAGGACGCTGCCGATGATTTCGTCGGCGTGGGAGCAGTTCCTCGACAGCGTGGCGTCGAGGTTTTCGACGCCGAACATGTCGCCGATCGGGTTGCGGGCTTCGGTGATGCCGTCGGTGTAGAGAAGCAGGTGATCGCCGGGATGCAATGGGAGCGTATGTGCTTCGTATGGCTCATCGACCAGGCCAAATCCGAGCGGCACGCCGCCAACGCAATCGAGCGATCGGATGGAGCCGTCGCGCACCAGTCGCGGCGGATTGTGGCCGGCCCGCGCGTAGGAAAGCGTGCGGTCGCGCGAGTCGTAGATCGCATAGAACGCGGTGACGAACATGCTTCCATCGCGCGTGTAGCGGGCGGACAACTGCGCATCCAGGAACGATAGCAATCGACCAGGATCGGACGTCTTCGGACAGTGCAGGTGCGCGGTGGCGTGGGTGACGGCCATGATGACCGCGGCGGGCGTTCCGTGGCCCGAGACGTCGGCAATCAGCAGGCCCCAGCGGCCGTCGCCGCAATCGAAGATGTCGTAGTAGTCGCCGCCGGCGCGCGTGCTGGTGTGATAGTGGGCGGCCAATTCCAATCCCGGTACCCGCGGCAGCTTTCCGGGAAGCATCGCCCGCTGCATCTGGCCGACGGTTTTGAACTCGCGGTCGAGCGCGTCAAACGCGGCGCGCTTTTGCACGATCGCCGCGTCGAGTTGGCGCTTGAGGACAAGGTTCAGCACGAAGCGGCCCCACAGCGTCGATTGCCAGACCATCGTGGGAATGCGGGCGAGATCAAGCCGTGATGGGTCGCTGAACATCGCGACCAGCGTGTTGAGAGACTGGCCATTGTCATATTGCGGCAGCGCGACCAGCGCCTTCATGCCGGCAAAATATTGAGCGGCCGGATCATTGAGACTTACCCGTGAGGACAGATCGGTGATGATGACCGGCTTGTCGTTGTAGCAAAGCTCGCCGAGCAAACCATCGGAGAAGACCGGGAGCCGATCCGGCTGAAGCCAGGGGTCGATCGATTCGACCCATGAGGAACTTCGTGTAACGCGATACTGCGGCGCTTCGAGCCCACGACGACTGAGTGAAACGAACGCATCGATCGACAGAAGCTGGCGGGCAGTCTCGCCGTAGCGCTGGACGGCAAGCTGCGGATCGGTCTCCTGGCTGACATATTGCATCAGCTCAACGACCGCGTCCATTTCTTCCTGCCAGGCAGCTTTCACGGGGTATCTCCGTGGGTCGGCCGATGATTGCCGACAACCGCCTGACAATAGTCGCGCTTATTTCAAAACGCCACGCAAAGGAATTAAATGCGTCGAAACCTATCGCGTTGCGCTGGCAGCCGGCGCCCCGGGCAGTTTCAGAACCTCGCCGATCTTCAGCTTCGTTGAATCATCGCCGATGACATCGCGATTGAGGGCGTAGATGTCATCGCCCTTCGAGCCCGAGCCGTAGAGTTCACGGGCGATCTTGTACAGGCTGTCGCCGCTCTGAACGGCGTAGGTCTTGCCGTCGGATTTTGTCGATGCCGTGTGCGATGCCGTCGTGCTGCCCGGGTGCGTTGCCTTGGTCGATTTGGCTTCACTTGCAGTGGTCAGCGACGACACCGGCGGAATCTTGATGGTCATGCCCGGGCGGAGCTTCGACGGATCGACATTGGAATTGGCGGCCTGGAGCTCTTTGTAATGCTTGCTGTCGCCGTACGCGGCCCTGGCGATGGTGTAGAAGCTTTCGCCGGACTTCACGACGTGTTCGCGAGTACCGGCCGAATCGCTGCTGCCGTTGCGCGCTGGCCTGTTGGAAGCCGGAATCTTGTCAGACGCCTTTACCGCGTTGTCCGCATCATGCTTGGGGGCAACGTCTGCAACCAACTGGGATGATTCAGAAGGGGCAGCGTCTTCGACCACCGGTTGAGCGGTCGGCTGATGGCGAAGCTGCGATTTCGGAGGCGCGTCGGAGCTGCTGGCAAAGAGACGATCCCATTGGGTGCCGTCGCTCTTGATTGAGTCATCGACAACGCCTGCGGCTTTGCCGTCGGCGACTGTCTTGATCTCATTCGGCTTTGCCGCCGACGCAACGGGATCCGCCGGCTTTAGGCTTGTGCCGTCATCGGTGGCCGCCAGCGGCTGGCCGGGCTGGGCGTTGTTGGCGTCGATCGTGGAGGATTCGCCGGTGGAAGCGCCGTTCTTGTCGAACGCCACGCTCTTATTCTGATTCCGATGTATGACGAGAATCGCGACGATGATAACGGCCAGCAGCACGCCGCCGACCCCAAACCCCATCCTCATGTCCTTACGCATACTGGGCATCCTTTCCCAAGTGGAAGTTGCGAGAGGCAAAGCCTCCCGTCGAGAGGCTGAACCTCTCGATGAAGTGCATTTTTGAAGTCGGGCCGATGTGTAAGCCCGCTCATTGAGCGACGCACTCCGTGCATCGCGAAAATGTTATACCCGATTGGCTGAAACCGATCCGGATCGCATAGTTCCCGGGTTCGATTCGACCGCCGCGTGCTTTCCGATCAGCAGGATTGGCGCGGCAATCGCCACTGATGAATACGTGCCGACCAATATGCCAATCAAAAGCACGAAAGTAAAGCCGTGAATACCTTCGCCGCCAAGGAAGTACATGATGCCGACGGTCACTGTCGTCGTGCCGGCAGTCAGCAACGTGCGCGACAGTGTTTGGTTCACGGCGTCATTGATCGTCTTACGACTTACGAGTCCATACTTACCGCGGTTCTCGCGAATTCGGTCGAACACAACGATCGTATCGATCATCGAGTAGCCCATGATCGTGAGAATGCCCGCCACGACGGTCAGATTGATACGGAATGGTTCGAGCTGGAAGATCTGTTTCAGCAGCGGCACATCCGCCAGGTAATGGGCGAAACCGAGAGCCGCGATGGTAAAGATCGTGTCGTGCAACAGAGCAACCATCGTCGCGGTGCCGTACTTGAGATTTCCGAATCGCACCCAGATGTAAACCATGATGACGGCAATCGACAGCACCAGCGCGACGATCGCGTTGGTCTGAGCATCGCCGGCCACCTGGGCGTCAAAGTTGCGAACTTCTTTGAGCTGCGCGGGACGATCGACACCTTCGACGACATTCCGCCAGAACGGGCCGGCAACGAGATCGTCAAACTGCTTGACGTCTTTGTCGGCGGTAATAGACGGGTCCTTCGAGAGGACGATCGCCAGATCGGTTGATCGCCCGGGTCCGCTCGGCGATTCGACCGTGAACGGCCGACGCGCCGCGTTCGATTGCAGCAGTTCGCGGTTGATGCGCTCAGTAATCTGCGCGGGCGTCAGCGGCGGGTCGAGGTGCGTCAGGACAATCGCAACGCCGCCCGTGTAGTCGCCCCATGAATCGGGTCGGAACGGCTTGCCGTCACTGATTGGCCACTTGGTGTCGTCAGCCACGGCAAGCACCTGCTTGCCAAGCACGGCATCCAGCGGCGCGGCTGTGCCACCGGGGCCGGCGCCATCGAACCCGCTGGGAAGCTCCAGCTTCAGATCATTACGCAGCGTCGCGATCACGGCATCGCGAACCGCGACGGCGTCCGTACTGCGCGCCAGCAGGTTAAACGATGAATACTTGTTGCCTTCCGAAGCCGATCCCAATGGAACCGGGTTCGCGGTTTTGATCACCTCTTTGTCGGAGCTGGCAAGTTGGTTGATCAGCTCGGCCTTGGACATGGGGTGAGTCAGATCAAACTGCACCGAAGTTCCGCCGGCAAATTCGATGTCGAACATCTCATGCTGATGCACCTTGATGCCGAACAGCACGAGTCCAATGGTGATGGCAATCGCACTGAATCCGTAGAAGGCCCAGGCATAGCTCATCCAGTCGATGCTGGGCCGCAGCAGCTTGTCCCACTTGGGGAACGTAATCGGCAGGCTGCGCAGGTCGTGAATGATTCCCTTGTCGATCAGGACACCGAAGATTGTTCGCGTGACGAACAGAGCCGTGAACAAGCTGGCGACGATGCCGATGACCAGCGTGATGCCGAAGCCTTTCACTTCCTCGGTCCCCTTCCAGATGAGGAAGACCGACGTGATGAAGGTCGTGGCGTTGGAGTCGATGATCGCGCTGAATGCTTTGTCGTAGGCGTTGCGGAGCGCCATCCGGATCGAAAGCCCGCGATGCTGTTCTTCGCGCAGACGCTCAAAAATCAGCACGTTGGCATCCACCGCCGTGCCGACAGAAAGCACGATGCCGGCGATGCTGGGCAGCGTGAACGTCGCTCCGAGGAACGACATCACGAACAGCACGATGAGGAGATTCATCAGCACCGCGAAGAATGCGACGACGCCGGCCACGTAGTAGTAGCTGATCAGGAAGACACCCACGACGGCCACGCCGACGATGCACGCAACCAGACCGTGCATGAGATTCGCATGGCCAAGCTCGGGCTCCACATGCCGTTCGCTGATCGGTTCATCTTCCAGTTGGGCCGGCAAGCTGCCGGCGCTGAGCGTGCTGACGAGATAGTCGAGCTCTTTGTTCGTGAAACCATTTGAACCGCCGTCGATGGTGCCGGATGCGCTGATGCGGGCGCGAATGGACGGCGCGCTGATGATCTTTCCATCAAGGATCACCGCCAGCGGCTTGTTGATGTTGTTGCCGGTCAGCTCATCAAAGTAGCTCGCCCCCTGCGGATCGAAGGTGAAACCAACCACCGAGCCGGCGCCGTCGTTCGCCTGGACTCTTCGGGCGTCGGCCAATGCCCACTGCTTTTGCCCTTCACGGTGATCGAGCGATTTTTCCGGCGTGATCCAACTGAGAACGTAGGTCTTGTTGTGATAAGTCGTGACGATGTCGCCGGCGAATTTCTCGCTGTTTTCAGCGCCGGCATCGACAGCGAACCACGCCATGTGATCGCCGCCCTGAACGGCTGGGCCGGGCCCGTCGGGCTTCAGTCGCTGAAGCATCCGGCTCGCCTCGGTCGGATCTTCGTTGGGTAGGACGAGGATGTGAAATTCCAGCACGCCGGAACCCTGAAGCTTGCGCTTCAGATCGGTCGTGTCATCAGAGACGCGCTTCAGTTTTTCGTATTCCGACAGAGCCGTCGCGTAATCGTTGATGGCTTTCAATCTCGCCGGGAAATCGGCCTGCAGTTTCAGGGCCGCGGAGAGAGCCGAGTCGTGAGAGGTTTTGTCCGCCAGGTCTTCGCGAAAACGCGTGACGTCAAAGTTGCTGAAGTTCAGCGCGGCTTTCTGCTGCTCGTATGCCTGTTGGAGTTTCGCTTCCTCAAGTGGATTGCGCTGGTTTAAGGGCTTGGCTGTCAGTGCCGCCAGCGCATCAAAAGCGGCGGCGGCTTTATTGAGCTGGTCAAGCCGAACCTTGCTGCCTTGCGACAGCTTTTCAAATTCCGCGCGGGTGTGGCCGTTCTTCTGCTCAATCGCATCAACCGCTTCGGTGATCGACAGATTGGTGTTTTCCAGCGCCTTCTCGGCGCTGATCAGCGCTTGGCCGGCCGCGGTGGCCTGGCTGTTGTCGACGCCGCTGCTGGGCATCTGGATTTCCAGTCGATCGGCGCCTTCCGGACGCCAAACGAGGTTCATCACGCCATCTGGATCGATGCGCTTCTTGAGCGATGTTGCAACTTTGGATGCCAGTTCGGGATCGTACGGCGTGCCCGGACTGGGCTTGATCTGATAGACCAGGCTTGTTCCCCCGACCATATCAATGCCCGGCTTTAGCGCGATGTAGTTGGTGATCGGCTCGTGCGGATGGCGCAGCTTCTCCAACACCGGCGAGAAGATGCCGGCCAGGGAAACCAAAAGCACGGCCACGATCAACGCGATGCGGCCAGAATAATTTTCAGGCATGATCTTACGTTCCTTAAACTCCGCGGCCGCCGCTCACGCGGGTTACCTGCACTACCCTTGTGCAACCCGCCGAGCCAAATGCAGGCACTCTACAACTGGCGTCTTACTTGCTGGATGTCGTCGTTCCAGCGGCCTTGGTGTCTTCCACGATCACGCGAGAGATCGCGCTGCGCAGAAACCACATCTTGGTATTTGACGATTCATCGACCTTGACCAGCACGCGATCTTCCTTGGCTTCCACCACTTTGCCGATGATCCCACCGATCGTTTGAATCTCATCGCCGCGCTTCATGCTGCTCAGCATGGAGCTGCGCGATTTTTCCTGTCGGCGTTTGGGCAGGATAAACAACACCGCCCAGACGAGCACGATCATGATCAGCAGCGGTCCGCTGCCATGCAGGAACGAGTAAAGCCCATCGGTCGGGGCGGTCGTGGGGGCAGCACTAGAGGCGTCAGCCAGCATCTGAATCACGGGTGTCGCTAGTCCTTTCAGGGGTCGAATCTTCGCCGGATGAACCTTCAACCGGTCCCAACGAGCAACGCGGATCGTTCCGCATAAAAAGCGCAAACGTCCCGGCGGCAATCGCCCGGCGGATGTCCTCCATCAGCCGTTGGTAGAATCGCACATTATGCAACGAAACCAGGATAGGTCCAAGCATCTCGCCGGCTAAAAAGAAATGCCGAATCGCGCCGCGCGTAAAGGTGCGGCAGGCGTAGCAGTCGCAATCGGCCTCGATCGGTCCGATATCTCGCGCCAACCCGCTGTTGCGAAGCCGGAGTGCCCCGCCGGCGGTAAACGCATACGCATTGCGACCATTTCGCGTGGGCATCACGCAGTCGAACATGTCGATGCCCAGCGCAACGGACGCGACAATATCGCGCGGGAAGCCCACACCCATCAGGTATCGCGGCCGATCCGCCGGCAGCCCCGGCGCGACCCAGCTTATGACCTGCTTCATGGCGTCAAAGCCCTCGCCGACGGCCAATCCACCAATCGCATAACCGGGAAAGTCGAGCTTGATGAGCTCCTCTTCGCAGTGCAGCCGGAGATCCCTGTCAACGCCTCCCTGCACGATGCCAAACAGCGATTGGTCGTTCGGCCGAGCGTGAGCGGCCTTGCACTCGGCGGCCCAGCGAATGGTGCGATTGACGACCTCGCGCTGATATTCAAGCGGAGCATCCGGCTTCGGGCACTCGTCAAACGCCATGACGATGTCCGCGCCCAGATCATTTTGAACCTGGATACTTCGGGCCGGCGTCAGATTCACGAGCGCCCCGTCAATGTGGCTTTTGAAGACAACGCCGGCGTCGGTGATTTTGCGGATGTCGGCCAGGCTGAAGACCTGATAGCCCCCGCTATCGGTCAAGACCGGCTTATCCCAGCCCATGAAGCGCTGGATACCGCCGAGATCGGCGACCACTTTCTCACCCGGCCGAAGCATCAGGTGATAGGTGTTGCCAAGGATGATCTGGCTCTTCGTCTCGGCGATCTGGTCAGGCAGAATACCCTTCACCGAGCCCTGCGTTCCGACCGGCATAAACGCCGGCGTGTCGAAGCTCCCACGCCTGGTGGTGATTCGTCCGTAACGGGCCGCGCCGTCGGTTTTCAGCAATTCAAATTGAAGCGGTTTGCTCATGTCGAGGGAAAGCGATGTTTAGCCGCGAAGCAACGCTGAGCGCGTGCCGATTGAGCCTAATTCAATTGAAGACCAATATTGCCCGAGCGCACGCGCTCGGCGTTGCCTCGCGGCTAAACAGGGATCTACGACGCGATTCTATGCGAGCGATGCAATTTTCGTCGCCGCGTCGGTCAAGCTGCTGGCAACGTAATCGACAAACGTGAAGTCCTGATCCCGCGTATAAATCGATGGCACCGCGATCGTATACGCCCCCGCGTTCTTGCCGGCACGAGCGCCGTTGGACGAATCTTCGAGCACGATCGATTCCGACGGCTTCACATCGAGCCGAGCCATCGCTTTCAGATAGATCTCCGGGTTTGGCTTGCCATGGATCACGTCATCCGACGTTTGAACGACCGCGAAGTATTGAAGCAGATTCAGCGGCCGCATGATCACATCGACCATCGACCGCCGGGCACTGGTGGCGATCGCCAGCTTGTACTTCTCCGCCAGCTTCGGCAACACAGCCGTCAATCCTGGCATCGGCGCGACGCCGGCTTCAAAAGCCTTCATCACCCGTGATTCACGCATCTTCAGCAAGTCTTCCGGCGCTTGCGTGAGACCCAATTCCGTTCGGTATACGATCATCGACTCCAGCGGCTTCCGCCCCATCATCCGCCCGAGCGTCTGATCCGAAACCTCCTTGCCAAACTCCCGAGCGAGCTGGCGACCCACGTCAAAATAGACGCGTTCGGAGTCGATCATCAGCCCATCCATATCGAAGACAACGGCTTTCATGGTTTTCGGAAGCGTACAGATGCTGAACTTCGCCGCAAGCGAGGTTCTCGTGCGTCGGGCCATCAATAGCGGCACGAGCATGTCGAAATCGCGTCTTTTCTCGTCGCTTAAACTTAAGCGGCGGCCTTCGGTACGATTAGCAGTCTGGGAGGCACTCCCATTCATCATCCGAGCAGAAAGGTCTACATGAAAATCGTGAGCCTGGGGTTTTGCGTGGTGGTGCTCTGCCTGACGTTGGGCGACAGTGTGAACTTTGTTGCTGCGCAGCAGACCCCAGCGACGGCTCCAGGGGTGACCACGCGCGGAGCGGGCCGGCGCGGCGGGATGCGCGGAGCCCCGCTCACCGAAGCTGAGAAGGTCGAGATCGCGAAGCTCGCCGAGCTTCCCACTTGGAAGGCCGGTGATGGGGACGGGAACTATTCCATTGGGCCGACTTATGCCCCTTGCCCCGAGATGGCCGTCAAAGAGGGCGTTCCCCTCGGCAAGGTCGAGAGCTTCACGCTCAACGCCGCCGACAGCAAGTTCTATCCGCCAACCGGCAAGCGCGGCACCGCGATGACGCGGAAGGTCTTCGTCTACATTCCGGCGCAATACAAAGCAGGCACGCCCGCGCCATTGATCGTGTCAGCCGACAACTACGGATCGAACAAGAACCAGCTCCCGCACATCCTCGACAACATGATCGCCGAGCATCGGCTGCCGGTGATGATCGCCGTGATGATCGCCAACGGCGGCGGCGACGGTGGCGGCAGCGAACGCGGGCTCGAATACGACACCGTTTCCGGCAAATACGCCGAGTTCGTCGAAGCCGAGATTCTGCCGAAGGTTGAAAAGGATTACGGCGTCACCCTCACCAAAGACCCCGATGGCCGCATGACCCTCGGCGGAAGTTCGGGCGGCGCCGTCGCGTTCACGATGGCCTGGTTCCATCCTGAACTTTACCACCGAGTGCTGACCTATTCCGGCACCTTCACCAATCAGCAGTCCGGCCCTGACGCCCCACACGGCGCGTGGGAATATCACGAGCATTTCATCCCCGAAAGCCCCGCCAAGCCGATCCGCGTCTTTCTCGAAGCCGGTGAGCACGACAACGGCGCGACCGCGTCGGCATCGGGATTCCACAACTGGGTCATCGCCAACGATCGCATGGCTGACGTGCTGAAGGCCAAGGGATACCACTATCAGTTCGTCTACGCCAAAGGAGCGCGGCACACTGACGGCAACGTGATTGCCCAGACCTATCCACAAGCGCTGGAATGGGTGTGGAGCGGATATCCGATCGAGTAATCGCCGAAGCTCCATCCAAGCGTCGTTTCAAAAGTTTTCATTGCTGCGTGATTCCAGGCTTCCCGCAATGCGGCTAGCACCAGACCACCCGCATGCCCGCGCAGCGCCGCGCGACATTAGGGATATTTTCTTAACATGATAATTACCTAGTATATCCATATTAACATTCCATGCGTCCAACTTCTTCCATTAGATCTCACATTATTTCAGAATCACTTGACAGGCCGGAATTATTTGGCACAATCTCGGCATAACGCTCCATTATGCTTCTAAAAGATTCCAATAAACTGAACCGTTCGGAAGTCGAGTCACTGGTTCGCGAAGTGCTGCTTCAGAAGCTGCGCGGCGGGCCGGGCGTTCGTGAAGCCTCAGCAACTGCTCATCGCGGGCCGGGCGGGCCGCCGAATCCGCTTGTCGTGAACGTCTCGGCGCGGCACATGCACGTCACGCCGGCTCATTTGGAAATCCTTTTTGGGCCGGGGTCGAAGCTGACGAAGCTCAAAGATCTGTATCAGCAAGGCGAGTTTGCTTCCGAGCAGCTTGTCACGCTCGTCGGCCCCCGCCAGCGGATTATTCCGAACGTCCGCATCCTTGGCCCGGTTCGCGATTACACGCAGGTGGAGCTCAGCTGCACCGACGGCATTTACCTCGGCGTCGATCTGCCGCTGCGGATCAGCGGGAATCACCAAGGCACGCCGGGCATCACGATCCTTGGGCCGAAGGGATCGATCTGCATCGAAAAGGGCGTCATTCGCGCAGAACGCCACGTCCACATGAGCAATGCCGACATGGCCTACTACGGCGTCAAAGACGGCGACCACATGAAACTTCGCATCGAAGGTCCCTGCGGCGTGACCTTCGATCGCGTGCGCGTGCGATTCCATCCGAAGGTCGTTCTCGAAGTTCACATCGACACCGATGAGGGCAACGCCTGCGACCTGGAGTCGGCGACGCACATGGAGTTGATGAAATAGGGGCAGATTCAAGATTCCAAATTCAAGATTCAAGATATTGGAATCTCAAGCAGCTCGCCGCCAGCGAACGAATCTGCCACACGAAAGTTCGAATCCGGCATTTTGAATTTTGAATTTTGAATTTGCCTTTTTGAAAGGACCTTATGCCAAGTGAAGCGCTCGGCCTGCTGGAGACCAAAGGGCTCGTGACCCTCATCGAGGGAACCGACGCCATGCTCAAGTCGGCCAATGTCGAGATGATCGGTTGGGACAAAGCCGGCAGCGGCATGGTGACGGCGTTCGTGAAAGGCGACGTTGCCGCGGTAAAGGCCGCCCTGGATGCCGGCGCTGAAGCCGCTGGCCGCGTCGGCACCGTCATCAGCGTGCACGTGATTGCGCGCCCGCACGATGATCTGGGCGGCATGATGCCCAAGTCGAAGAAAGCCGCGGCCCCCGCCGCCGCTCCGGCGCGCAAGTAATCCGCCGCGATTGATCCTTAACACACAAACAGGAACCTGATCATGTCAGAACAAGAAACCAATGGCCGCAACGGCTCTTATGGCACGGCCCTGGGTCTGATCGAAACCAAGGGATGGGTCGGCCTCGTTGAAGCCACCGACGCCATGTGCAAAGCCGCGAACGTGGAAGTCGTCAAGACGATTCAGATCGGCGGCGCGTTCGTCACCACGATCGTCCGCGGAGACGTCGGCAGCGTTCGCGCCGCGGTGGATGCCGGCGCCGAAGCCGCCGGCCGCGTCGGCGAGCTGGTGGCATCGCATGTCATCGCGCGCCCGCATCCGGAGCTGCTGGCCGGTTACGGCGCGGGCGGCGGTGGAAGCGCGCTATAAAGAGAATCATGACCACAAAGGTGACTAAGGATACCGATCAAGTTCGAGCATGTGTCCGTGACATGGGCTTCCAGCCCATGCTGGCGATGCACGACATTCGGAATCGCACAAGCTCAGGTGGTCCAAGTTCGCCGCTCGCGGTGTCGCGCGACGTCGAACACTTAGTGAGGCATCGCATCGCTGAAGGCCGCGAGCGGCGAGCTCGGATGCTTCAGATGGTACGTCAACCTCGACAGCAACTGGTTCGGCATGGGCTGGAAGCCCATGTCACGGACGCGTCAGCATGAACGTTCTCGTTGCCAATCTCGGATCGACCAGCTTCAAATACAAGCTGATGGACATGGACGCCGACGGCGAAATTCTCGCCAGGGGCGGCTATGAGCGCATCGGCCAGCCCGGCTCAGCATACGCGACGCATGGCGACGTGATCGACGTGATCCTCAAAGAGCTGCCGAAGCCGCCCGACGCGATCGGCTTCAAAGCCGTGCATGGCGGGCCGATCTCAGGGGCGGTGCGGGTCGATGATCGCGTGATCGCGACAATGGAGGAGTTTGCCGACGTCGCGCCAGCGCACAATCCGCCGTACATCGCGGCGATGCGGGCGTTCTCACAGAAGCTGCCGAAGACGCCGCAGGTGGCCGCGTTTGAAACCGCGTTCCACCAGACAATCCCGATGGCCCGCCAGGTCTACGCGATCCCGCATGAGTGGACCGAGAAACTTGGCGTCCGTCGCTACGGGTTCCACGGCGCATCGCATCGATTTGTTGCAATGCGCGTCCGCGAGATTCTCGGCGCCGACGCCCGACGCGTCATCAGCGTTCATCTCGGTGGCTCCTGCTCGACTTGCGCGATCGAAAACGGAAAATCGATTGATCACTCGTTCGGCATGACCGCCCAATCCGGCGTGATGCACAACAATCGCGTCGGCGACTTCGACACCTTCGCGCTGCTCAAGCTTTTGAAGCACGATCTCACGCTCGACGACATTTTCAAGCGTCTCGGAAAAGAAGGCGGCCTGCTCGGCATCAGCGGGTTGTCCAATGACATGCGGGACATCGAGAAAGCAGCCGGCGAAGGAAACGCCCGCGCCAAGCTCGCGGTCAACGCGTTCGTCGAAAGCGTTCGGCATTACATCGGCTCCCATCTGGTCGCGCTCGGCGGCTGCGACGCGCTGGTTTTCACCGGAGGCATCGGTGAAAACGGCGTGGCACTTCGCGCCGCCATCTGCCGCGACATGGAATGGGCCGGCATCGTGCTCGATCCGCAGAAGAATCAAACCCGCGGCAAGGAAGTTCGAATCAGCAAAGTCGAGAGCGGCGCGGATATCTGGATCATCCCCGCCAACGAAGAACTCATCGTCGCGCGGCAGACGGTCGCGGTCCTCACAACCAACTAATAAAGGAATTGATCATGTCAAACGGCGAAGCAATCGGACTCATCGAAACCAAGGGAATCGTGGCGGCGGTCGAAGCCTGCGACGCGGCGCTCAAAGCCGCCAACGTCACTTTCGTCGAGCAGCACAAGGTCGGCAGCGGACTGGTTGCCATCACGCTCCGGGGTGATGTGGCGGCCGTTCGAGCGGCGGTGGATGCGGGTGCTGAAGCGGGCGGCCGCGTCGGCGAGATCGTCTCGGTGCATGTTATCGCCCGGCCGCACAGCGACGTCGCCCGGATGGGCTGATGAGTTTGAGCTGTCCCCTGTGACATGGGCTTTCAGCCCATGCCAACGACTTACAAACCGAGAACGTCGTGCCAACTGTGTTGACCAAGTTCGCCGCCCGCGGCCTCGATCGAGTTACCAAATCGGGATCGGCTTCGGCACCGAGAAGGACTCTTCATTCCTTCTTCGACCCGTGCTTAGAACGGGGCGTCCGCGGAAGCCGCGAGCGGCGGGCTTGGACACATCGTCTGGTGCGTCACTCGAAAGACGTGAGTCGTTTGCATGGGCTGGAAGCCCATGTCACGGACGCAGGGTAATCGCGTCGGAAATAGGAATTGCCCATGTTTCTTGCCCGAGTGACCGGCAACGTTGTCGCGACGCAGAAAGATAAGTCGCTGAACGGCCAAACGCTGTTCGTCGTTGAGCCATTGAACGTCAAGTACGACGAACAGACAAAGAAGCCGGCGTCGCTGGGCAACACGGGCCGGGCGATTGTCGCGCTCGACTCGGTCGGCGCAGGCGAAGGTCAGTTGGTGTTGGTCGTGCAAGGCAGCAGCGCCCGCATGACCGACCAGACTAAGCACCTCCCGGCTGATGCCGTCATCGTGGGCATCGTCGACAGCGCCGAGTTCGGCGGCAAGACCTTTTATAGCGCTCAGGAATAAGCCATGAATCAAGCGCTCGTTCAAGATGTGGTCGCGGAAGTGATGAAGCGGCTCGGAAACCGCAACGGCTCGGGATCTTCGAGCCCCCATCAACCGAGCGGCGTTCGCGCCGGTGAAGATTCCGCCGCCAATGACGGCAAGCGCCGCGAGGCCGAGCGGCATCCGCACACGATTTCCGTTCCCATTGGCGAGGGCGGCGTGTGGGGCAGCATCGACGAAGCCGCTGCCGCAGCGACCGAAACGCAGAAGAAGCTCGTTCGTCTTCCGCTGGAAGACCGCGATGCGATCGTCAAGCTTCTGAAGAAAATCGCGAATGACAAAGCGCACGAATGGGGCAAGCTGGAATTGGATGAGACGAAGATCGGCCGGCTCGATCACAAGATCGAGAAGCTGCAGATTCTTTCCGGCATCCCCGGCGTCGAATTCCTGAAGACCAACGCCTTCAGCGGCGGCAAGGGCGTCACGCTCGATGAATACGCGCCATTCGGCG
>Ga0182024_10006282_pt1 | contig 26181 bp, 45 predicted proteins | sample P32metaG_FD_120480 | JGI IMG/M metagenome (GOLD analysis project Ga0182024, IMG submission 120480) | Permafrost microbial communities from Stordalen Mire, Sweden - P3-2 metaG (Illumina Assembly) | ecosystem: Environmental > Terrestrial > Soil > Wetlands > Permafrost | place: Sweden: Stordalen... | reverse complement strand
GTGGATCAAGCAGCAGGCATCTGAGCGCTGCCATTCAGTCCGGTAAGGTGGACGGTGGTGCCCGGCAGGTCGAGTATCGGTGGGCACCGGGATCGGGGAACGTAATTCAGGCATGACGCTAACAGAAATACAATCCCGGACCGGGATTACAAGAGTAAATTACCTATCCCCGACGACCGTGGTCCTTGAGTACCTGCATGGTAACTCGTGCCGCCCGGCTACCACGACGGAGATCCGCATGTGGGAGCTGCTGGAGACTCTGGCCGAGGAGTAAATCCTTCGGGTAAGATAGAGAGGACACTTACCCAGGAGGTAATGAATTGCAGCAGGACGCACAGGCTTTCGCAAGAGCAGTCAATAAGGAGCTGAAGGGCGAGGTTGTCATTGTCGCCTCTGACCTTGTTGTCCCCCGCCGGTACACATCGGGTTCCCTGGCGTTCGATGTCATGCTCGGCGGCGGCTGGCCCGGCAACCAGTGGGCGGAAGTCCTGGGCAAGGAGCAGATGGGCAAGACGCTTGTCGTCTTGAAGACCATTGCCGCTAATCAGCGGCTTGACAAGGACTTCTCTGTCTTCTGGGTGGCTGCTGAGTATTACGATACGTTGCAGGCCGAGGCTATGGGGGTGGACAATAGCCGGGTTCACCTGGCAACCACCAGGCGCACAGAGGTAGCCCTTCAGGTTCTGCTGGAGGCGCTGTCGAGTAAGTCTTACGACATGCTCGTGCTCGACTCCTGGGCGGCGCTTCTCCCCGCAGCCGAGGAAGAGAAGTCGATGTCCGAGGCTACGATGTCCGAGGGCGCCCGGCTGTTCAACAGGTTCTGGCGCAACGCGGGCGAGGCCGGGGCGCGTGCCTTCGATGGTTCGGAGCGTCCCTTCCTGGGCGTCGTCATCAACCAGTGGCGGGATACGATTGGCGGGTTCCGGCCAGTCAGGACCAGTCCTGGCGGCCATGGTAAGGACTACGCGTACTACACGCGGGTGGACCTGGGGCGGGATGAGTGGATCACTGTTACCCGCCCGAACTTCGAGAAGCCGGTCAAGGTCGGGCAGGTAATCGCGGCCACTACTATCAAGAACAAGGCCGCCGCACCGCAGCAGGTGTGCAAGATAGACGCCTACTTCAGGGACGCGCCCGAGCTGGGGCACCGCCGGGGGCAGTACGACCTGGGGAATGATTACGTGAACATGGGCATTCTTTACGAGGTCATCGAGAAGCGCGGGGGACATTACTACTTCGGGGGGGAGCACTGGGTAGGCAAAGACGCGGTTAAAGAGCAGATCCGCGCTGACAAGGGGATGCAGGAAGCCCTTCGCGCCGAGGTGCTGGAGGTAATCCGTAACCCGCACCTGGCAGGCACCATCACCCCCGAGCAGGTCACGGCTGCTGAGAACAGTGGCAGGAAGAGGGTACGCAAATGACGGCGATAGCAGGGGTAGTGAAGGACGGAACTGTGTACATGGGTGCTGATGGCATCGCCGTGGATGACTCGGGTGTCCAGCATTCCCGGGCCGATTCAAAGCTGTGCATCCTGCATGGTGGCTTTCTTATCGGGGGAGCCGGGTCTCCCCGGATGTTCCAGCTTGTCGAGTACGTGCTGGACCTGCCGCTTATCAAAGAAGGCGTTGATTTTCAGTGGATGGTGAGGTGCTTTATCCCGCCGCTGCGCAAGCTGATGAAGTCGCATCTCGCCGAGGATGAGGACGGTGATCTTAACGGCGGCCTGCTGGTCGGCGTTGAGGGGCGTCTGTACGAGGTGCAGGCTGATTACCAGGTGGCTGAGCATGAACAGGATTACTGGGCGATCGGGAATGGCCGGGAGGTATGCCTGGGCTCTCTGGCGAGCACTGCAAATTACACTGAGCCGGAACGGCGTATCCAGGTTGCCATCGGCGCGGCGGCTGAGCATCTTGTCACGGTCGGCGGGAAGCTGACAATACTGAGCGTAGCAAAAGGATCAGCATGGTAGCGACACCCGCACAACGCCGCAGCCGTAAGCAGGAAGCTGATGGTGCCCGTAAGACAGGCGGCAGCGTGCAGCCCGCCAGCGGGTCACTGGCGACCCGGAAGAATGATGTCAGGACCAGTCGCAACAGCCCCGGCGTGCCCCTCTCGATTGAGTACAAGACCACCGGGTCGGCTCAGTACCGGCTGCATCTCAGGGATCTCCGCGCGGCCGAGAAGCACGCGGTTATCGACAGTGCGACCATGCTCTTCGGCGTGCAGTTCACCGGAGGCCCCGGCGTGCAGTTCAACTATGTTGTGCTGGCTGAATCTGATTTCCTGGAGATGCAGCAGCGTGTCATCGAGCTGGAGAAAGAGATTGCGTCGTACCATCGGATGGGCGGCTTTACTGAAGATAACGTGAAACCGCCATCGTTCTCCGATTGAGGGTACCGGCCCCGGACGGATGGCGCAGGGCTAAGTGCAGGGGCACTGTGCTTACGCGGAATGATTACGATCCTTTTTCGGACGATGAGCCAGTGGCCCTTCAGATTTGCAACGGCGATACCGTTTGCCCTATACGGGCGGAGTGCCTTGAGTTCGCGCTGACTAATAATTGCGCGCACGGTGTGTACGGGGGAACTACCGAGGTGCAGCGCCGCTGGCTCCGGAAGATGTGGCCATTGCGAAGCGGCAAGGTTCCCAGATCAGAATGGGCGTTCGGTATCGCGCCGGATGATGAGCAGTGCCTGGTTGACCTGGGGAAGACGCGTGAGGAACTGCTAGAGGAAGTGGATGACTAAGGCAGTCAGGCCGACCGGCCGGATGGCGGATATAGCTAAGATCCGCCAGTCACAAGGTGAGCTGCTGCCTCTGCTCAAGCAGATCATGCTGGATGAGTCCGGGCCTGACGAGGGCAGGCGCACCGATGTCATTCACCCGAGTGAGCTGTGCAAGTCTGACTGCTGTCATCGCGCTATTACTATGCGCATTCTCGGCTGGAAGGTACCGGAGGGCACCTTTAACTTCGTGCTGGAGAACATCTTTGCCGAGGGCAATGAGATACATGCTAAATGGCAGAAGCGGATGGCCAAGACCGGCAGGCTCTGGGGAGACTGGAAGTGTCGGGCATGTAAGAACGGGCCTGGTGTTTGGGCGAGACAGACAAGCACGCCTGATGAACTCGACACCCCCCGGCTAGCGCCTGGATCTACTCGTGTTTATACCAATGTAAGCCAGGGGTGCGTAGGTGGTCCTTACGCGTTGCATGACTGGGAGTATATGGAAGTTCCGCTGACAGCGGAAGACACCTATTTGATGACCGGGCATGCTGACGGCGGTCTTGATGATTACCTGGTGGAGATCAAGTCGGTAGGCGTGGGCACGCTCCGCGTCGAGGCCCCTAAGCTTATGGCCAAGTGGCTGACAAAGACCCGGCAGGGCAAGAGCATCTACGACCTGGATGCATTGTGGAAAGACCTGAAGCGCCCGTTCACCACGCATGTCCGCCAGGCCAACTTGTATTTGTGGATGGCAAGGGAGATGGGCCTGCCATTCGACCACATGGTATTCATTTATGAATTCAAGCCCAACCAGCAGGTAAAAGAGTTCAGCATTAAGCTGAACGAGGAGATCCTGGCCAAGCTTCTCGCCCAGGCCATGATCATCAAGCGTGGTGTAGACTCGGGCGTACTGCCCCCCTGCCCCGCAGGAGGCTGCAAACAGTGTCAGTCGATGGAAGCTTTTAATAAAAACAACACTGCTGCTATCCTAGAGCGAAAGGTAAAAAGGGTATCCAGGAGTCCGCGTGCTGACCACCGAAGAAGTGCTTTGTCGTAGGGCTAGTTGCGGCAAAACGTTTACTAAATATAGGACACCTGGTCCGGGAAGACGCGATCCTCGTGCTGTTTATTGCTCGTTTAATTGCGCGTCCTGGGATAGACGTGGGTCTCGTCTTGAGAAGAATAAGACCAGGGAGTGCATCATTTGCGAGCGTGTGTTCCTGGCCCCAGTTAACACTCGTGTTTACTGCTATGTTTGCGTGCCTACGGATGCTGCCCGAGCCCGGTGGTACAAGTATCATATTACGGAACCTGAATATCAGGCACTTCTGGCAAAGCATGCGGGCATGTGTTGGATTTGTGTAGCTAAACCTGCGACATGCATTGATCATGATCACGCTTGCTGCCCTGTGAAGAGCAAGAGCTGCGGCAGATGCGTACGTGGTATGCTCTGCGCAGCATGCAACCATCGTCTTCTAAATGATCATGATGAGTGGTATCGGAGGTCTGAGGTGTACTTGCAGGTGTACAGGGAAAGTCGTTGACAAGGCAGGTGCGAAAGCAGGGCGTCCTGCACATGGGAGACGCCGCTCGGCGCGCAGCGTCAACGCTGGAGGAACAGGGGATTCTGGTGGGCAGGTGGGCGAGGCAGCCGCTGGACGATCCTCCCGACGTTCCGCGCGATCTGACCGAGCTTCGCGACCGGGAGCTGATGGAACTGTATCAGCGGGTCAACAACTGGGTGAAGTACCTGGGGCTCCAGCTCAGCACCGCACAAGTAGACGAGCGGCACGACGCAGCAGTGGTAGTGCGGATTGAGGCCCTGAAGGGCTACGACTTCCGCAGGATTGACGCCAAGACCCAGGCGCATAGTGACCCGCAGTATGTTGCGGCCAAGGACAAGGCTGAGGCAGCACACGGGTACCGTAAGCTGGTCGAGGCGTTGTACAACAACGTGGACAAGGACTCGTTCACGCTATCCAGGGAGATAACACGCCGGGGTAATCGCTCAGCGCGTGATGGCAGGCATAACAGGGGGGCCGAATGAAAATCTACGTGGCAGGTCCGATGCGCGGAATTAAGGAGTTTAATTTCCCCGCGTTTAACGCGGCGACTGAATACCTCCGTGCTCTTGGCCATGAGGTATTCAATCCGGCTGAGCGGGATTTGCAGATCGGATTTGATCCCGCAGGCATGGATGGTACCGATCTGGAAGTAAAGGACGCGGGGTTTGACTTGCTGGCTGCACTCGGAGCGGACCTTGCGTGGATCGCCGGGCATGCTGACTGCGTGGTCGTGCTCTCGGGCTGGAGGGACTCACTTGGCGCGCAGGCTGAGGTGACGACGGCTCGTGCCCCGAGCATCCCTGTGTATGCCTACAGTGATCTTCAGGACAGGATGAGGCCCCTTGCCTGACGATTCTGGTAGGGTGGCTCCCAGGCGCTGGCATCCCGAGCTTGGCGGAGGACCGATGCCTGAGCCGAAGAAGTACGACACCTGGGATGCCGTGGCTGATGAACTGCTGGCCGAATGGATAGACCAATGGAGGGATGAGTAATGCCCGAGCGAATAAGTGACAAGCTTCTGTCGTGGGCTGTGGACCCGGACCCGAAGGTGCTTCTTCAGGCTGGCAAGGCGTCCCGGCTCCCGTTCGTGGAGGGACACGTTGCCCTGATGCCCGACGCTCACTTCGGCATCGGCGCGAGTGTTGGCTCCGTCATCCCGACTAAGGACGCCATCATTCCCGCCGCAGTAGGCGTGGACATCGGCTGCGGCATGGTCGCATCGCGCACCAGCCTCACGCTGATGGACCTGCCGGACGACCTGGAGGCTCTTATGCCGCTGGTCGAAGCGCGTATTCCGGCGGGGGTAGGTCGCGGGCATGCCCAGGACAAGTACAAGAGCTACAGCGACCCGCTGACGGACATCACGCATCCGCACGCGACGGAGTTCACGACTAAGCAGCTTGTCACCATCAATCTTCAGTACGGCACGCTGGGATCCGGCAATCACTTTGTCGAGGTGTGCTTCGATGAGAACGAGGACATCTGGACGGTGCTGCATTCCGGTTCGCGCGGCATCGGGAACCAGCTCGCGCAGGCGCATATCAAGCGTGCCCGGGGGCTGATGAAAGAGCTTCAGGTCCACCTGGAAGACCCGGACCTGGCCTACCTGACTCAGGGCAGCACCGAATTCAATGAGTACATCAACGACATGCTCTGGGCGCAGGAGTACGCACTGAAGTCCCGCGCCCGGATGGACGCGGCGATCACGCGCTCGCTCTTCGAGGTCACCGGCCACGGCCGGGTGCTGGAGACGATCAACTGCCACCACAACTTCACCCAGCGAGAGGCTCACGGCGGCCAGGATCTCTGGATCACCCGCAAGGGGGCCATCAAGGCGGCTGTGGGTGACCGTGGGGTCATCCCGGGGTCCATGGGTACCCGCAGCTACATCGTGGCCGGGCTGGGCAGCACAGCGTCGTACACGTCGTGTTCTCACGGTGCCGGGCGGCGCATGTCCCGGACCCAGGCACGCCGGGAGATACCCGCAGGCACCCTTACCACCCAGATGGCGGGCAAGACCTGGAACAGTGGCCGTGCCGCCAGCCTGGTGGATGAGGCCCCGGACGCGTACAAGAACATCGAAGAGGTCATGGCTGCTCAGTCTGACCTGGTAACCGTTGAGCATGAGCTGACCCAGATCTTCAACTACAAGGGCTAGGAGGACAGGATGGCAGGCAAGGGCAGGAAAGGTCCGGGAAGATACTCGAAGCGGGTGCTCCCGCGTAAGAGCACGCTAAAGGGCAGGCTGGCGCGGCTGAAGGCACCGCAGGCTAACGTGCCTCCGGGTCGCAACGACTACATCATGCCCGGATCCACGAACGCGAGGAAGTGCTGAATGCGCGGTGAAAGACTTCCGGGAACATATACCGTTTATTTCCGGGAGCATGAGGCGCACATCGCTTTCATGAATGATGCGGATGGCGTTGCCTTCCGGGACTGGTGGTTTGAGCACGGAACCAATAGGTTCTGGGCCTGGTATGACGCCCATAAGGACGAGTACGAGTGAGCCAGCCAGCGCGTATCGCTGATTTCGCGGCGGCCTACAGGGAACGGCGGGAGGCAAAGACCGGAATGAAAGACTGGCGGGGGGTCCCCGTGCTGGTCGGCTCGCATGTCATTAAGCCGAGCCATGCGGGCAGCACCTCTTGGATTCAGGAGTATGAGGTGCTTGTTATCGAGGAGGGCATTTTCGGGGGAGCGGCAATGCGCCGACTGCGCTGTCGTCCTGTGCAGGCCAAGGGCCGGGCCTGCTCGTACAAGGATGTCTGGCTGACCGCTCTATCGACAGTTACTGTGGTGCCCGCATGAGCAGGGTTATCAGCGCCCGGGTGGTATTCGATGTTATTCATGAGGCTGAGCGGGCGCACGAGCTGCATGGCATTGACTCGATGCTCAGCCCTGACTCGACTGACGGCAAGCGGCTGGCCATTCTTATGGAGGAGGTCGGGGAGGTCGCAACAGAATGCATCATGCTTCCTTCCGGCCCGAACCTGGAGACCGAGCTGGCTCAGGTCGCGGCGATGGCAATGACCTGGCTGGAGGCAATCCGCCGTGACAAGGAAAGTAAGCAGGAAACCCGGCCGTACTTCCTCGGGGTCAGCGGAGCAGCAGTCATGGACTACCCCACCGGGCCGGGGATCTGAGAGGACAGTGGCACCGCTCGGGTATCCTGGGCGGGAAGAGGAAGTCAGGAGGGCGCAGAGGTATATGCAGGTGATTAAGGGAATCAGGGAGGAAGTAACGCGTGAGCGATAAGGTGAGTCCAAGAGCGGAATTGCTGGATAAGGTTAGGGGCCTTATCACGGGGGACAGGAACGCTTCCTACGGACCTCCAAATGCTGACTTCGACCGCACGGCTGGCTGTCTTAACGCACTCGGCTTCCGGCTTGCCGGTAAGCCGCTGAAAGGACACCACATCGCCATCATTATCGCGGCGGTGAAACTCTCGCGGCTGATGTGGTCCCCGGAAAAGGAAGACAACTGGGTTGACCTGGCAGGCTATGCCGCCTGCGGGCACGAGTGCGTGATCCTGGAAGGCGGCGCGGGGACTGAGGAGGTGGTGACAACGCATGGCGTTTGGCCAGACAACGTAAAGCACACGCACGAGGAGAGGAAGATCGCATGACTGACACACTGGAATTCAAGGGCTTCGGCAAGATCCCGCGCCTGAGACGGCGCATTGTCATTCCGGAAAAGATCGACGGCACCAACGGCGCTGTCGGGGTGCTCACCGAGCGTGAGCCGGGGTTCAGTGATCCGCGCGTCCAGCATGTCCATCCTGACGGCCTGGCGCTGGGGGTCTACGCGCAGTCCCGGAAGAACATCATCACCCCGGAGCGGGACAACCACGGCTTCGCACGGTGGGTTCATGGCAATGCGGAGGCCCTGGCAGTCATCCTCGGCCCGGGGATTCATTTCGGGGAATGGTGGGGCTCCGGCATTCAGCGCGGGTACGGCCTGGAGAAGGATGACAAGCGCTTCTCGTTGTTCAACACCAAGCGCTGGGCCGAGCTGATCCAGGCAGTTAAGGCCCAGGTGTCCGGGCTAGAATTTCCGCCGGGGCTGGGTGTCGTGCCGGTGCTTTATGATGGGGACTTCTCCGACTTTGCCATTAACCTGATCTTGGCGAGCCTTCGGGTAAACGGCAGTCAGGCAGTCCCGGGGTACATGAACCCGGAAGGCATTGTCATCTACCATACGGCCGGGAACCTGCTATTCAAGGTCACTTTGGAGAAGGACGTGGAACCAAAGGGCCAGGTGATGGCTGCGGAGAGAGCCGGGCGCAACGACGCGGCTGCTGCCAGGAAGCAGGATGACCGGCAGCTTGAATTGCCGTTCGAGCAGCAGCCTGGCCATGTACTATCCCATTCTGAATGGAATATCACGGAGTACATCAAGGACCGTTATGGTTCGCAGGTTCTGGATCCGCCTGCTGGTGTTGGCGGCTAATTGAGCGCCTGGACGAAAAAGCCCTGTGCTCGTTGCTCAAAAAAGAAGGGCAAGAACCAGACAGACCAGAAGTACTGTTACGCCTGCGGTATCAAGGTCCAGCGGGAACGGAAGGCGGCAGCTCACGGCAGGGCGATCGAGGCCCGCTATGGCATCACCCAGGCTGAGTATGAGGCCCTGTACCTCTTTCAGGGCGGCCGGTGCGCTATCTGCTGGCGGGCGACAGGGAAGAGCAAGAGGCTTAGCGTGGACCACGACCATAAGACAGGGGAGGTGAGGGGCCTGCTCTGCTCACCGTGCAACAGGGGCGTGCTCGGGCATCTCCGGGATGACGTCCTGGCCCTGGAAAGGGCAATCAGGTACCTGCAAGCACCTCCGTATCAACGCATGGTACGCTTGAGGAATGGCGAGGTGTGGAATTAAAGGCTGTAAACGTGCGGCGATGGGCGCAGGCGTTTGTACCGCACATCGGCAGCGGCAGCTTCGCGGCGCGGTTGTTGATGTTCCTATAAGGATCTATAATCCGGGCCGAGGATGCAGTACTGAAGGCTGTAATAAGTCGCATCATGCGCACGGCATGTGTGCTGATTGTTTTCGGAGGAGCCTACGTGGTAATCGGGCGCTAAATCAAGCGTGCGCTCATTGCGGCGCCCTAATGGAGGCTTCTGCGCGAAGAAGGTATTGCGTGAATTGTTCGCCGCCTGGGGACACAGCGGCCAGGGTGATGCTTCGGAATTATAATTTTTCTAGAGCTGAGTACAACGCGTTGCTGGCCAAGCAGAGTGGCGTATGTGCTATGGTGCTTTGCGGTAGGCCAGCTAAGGTTATCGACCACGACCATGTTTGCTGTCCCGGTAAGAAGACGTGCGGTAAATGCATTCGGGGCTTGCTTTGTGTTACTTGCAATAGCTGGCTGGCTCCGCTAGAAGCTGCTGGATGGTTGGCGGCGGCTCAAGGATACCTTCAGTACCCCCCGTTCAAGCGAATGAAGGCGAGACAGTAGTCATGAACGCAGATCCGACAGGGCTGACGCTGGCAGTAGACCCTACCCGGCAGCGGATGTCTGGCGTCACCGCGCACGGCAATAAGCCTTTTGATGTGCCGTTCATCAGTGAGGTAGACGGTAATCTCTGGCAGGGCGGGTGCGAGAAAGGCCTGCTTCTCCCGAAGTTTATTAAGCATCTGGTGTCCCTTTACCCGTGGGAGGCATACAAGGTGAAGCACGAGCTGGGCAGCTCTCTGGTGGTGCGGATGTTTGATGACGCTGACCAGGAGCTTGGCCAGGTCAATTCGATAGCCGAATGGGTGGACAACTGCCGTAAGTCCGGGCCGGTGCTGGTGCACTGCTTCCCTCCGGGCACTCTGGTTGGCGCACCGACGCCGGTCCCGATCGAGGATGCCACCGAGGTTTTCGGGCACGACGGGCGACTGCACAAGGTGACCGCTCACCACTCGCGCCCATTCGACGGTGACCTGATAATCCTGCGGACCACGGGAGCGATTCCCGTCCGGTGTACTCCCGAGCATCCCGTCCTGGTCGTACGCCCCTACTACTTTCCCGGCGGATTCAAGGCGAAGCCGGGCATGAAGTCACTGGAGCAAGTCGGCACCGTCGTGGCGCACTACGCGGACCAGCCCGTGTGGCTGCGCGCGGACGAGGTAAGGGAGGGCGATTTCCTCGTCTCGCCCCGCCTCAATTCCAGCGCTGAAGCAGTTCCGGTTCCCTGGCCGGTCGCGGGCGTCAACTCTAAACCTGTCGGCCCTCTGATCCCCGACGAAGACACGGCCTGGATGCTCGGCCTTTATGCGGCCGATGGCGGTACGAGCGGCCTGAACTCGGTCAACTTCGTACTGTCCCTAAAGGATGACCTAGACCGGCTCGTGGCCGTCTGGAGGTCAATGGGAATCGAGCCAAAGGTCAGGCACTACGAAAATTATGTCCGCGTGGTGATCAACTCACGGGCTGTTCGTAACGCACTGGCGGAATGGTGCGGTAAAGGTGCGGCCAAGCGGCTGCCGGAATTCGTCCTGCGCGACAACTGGCCGCTAGCGCCGGTAATCGAGGGTTACGCAGCCGGTGACGGCTATGTCAACAAGAAGGGCGCGATTGCCTGCCGCTGCATCTCGCCCATCCTCATTGAGCAGATACGCAGCGCCCTGGTCACCTGCGGCGAGTCTCCGACCGTGAGCCCGATCAAGCGCAGCTCCGGGTACCCGAACGCCAAACCCATCTATGAGGTGCAGTGGAATCCGGGGGCCACGCAGCACCACACGGCCTGGTGGCGCGGACACTATCTGCTTCCAGTCACGTCGATTGAGCGCGAGCTGTACGCGGGAACCGTCTACAACCTGGCCGTGGCGGATGCTGAGACCTTCACGGTCAATGGCGTCATCACGCACAACTGCCAGGCCGGGCTGAACCGCTCCAGCCTTGTCGTCGCCCAGGTGCTGAAGCTGAATGGATTCACCGGCCCCGGGGCGATCGAGCATATCCGGCTGCTGCGCTCTCCCGCCTGCTTGTGCAACAAGTCATTCGAGAAATGGGTACGGGATTCCCCGGTGCCCCGATTGGAGAATTCATGATTGTCTGCAATCTGACGGCTGAGCTGGGTGAGCGTTTCGCAGATGGCCGTTCGGCGGGCGCTATTATCCCGGAAGTGATTATCCGGGTGAACAATTATCATGTGAAGACCATCCAGCTAACGGGCTATGTGCATCCTGTGGATGCGGAAGAGGTTATCAACCAGGTTGTTGCCGAGTGGCTGAATAACATGAGCGCAGCGGCGGACAGTATTATCGAGGGGAATACGTAACGGGCAATTTCCGGGATACTGCATGGGCACTGACAATGGCGAGACGATTCTCAGGGCGGCAGCGTCCACTCCCGTCCCCGAGCTTTCCGGCGCTATTTCCGGTGCCGTGCATGACGGCAAGCAGGTAGTTATCCGGGCTATCGGGAACGGTGCTGTCGGACAGGCGGTAAAGGCCGTGGCAGCCGCAAGAGGCCATTGCGCTACCCGGGGCATTGACCTGGCGATTATCCCGGGATTCCAGACCGTGGACATGCCCCCCTCCCCCGGGCGGCGCTCAGGCCCTACCACAGCCATCACCCTGCGTGTCATAACCTTGAATCAGTCACATGCCGTAAACTGATGCTATGCAAGATGGCTACGAAAACCGCAATGATGCCTTCGCGGGCGGGGTAAGCGCGCCCGCGTCGCTGCTGACTGAGGCCCAGCGGGTTAACTCCATGATCCCGCGCAGATTCCAGCCTAACGGCGTTAACCAGCAGGTGGCGTTCAGCGGCATCGGCAGCGCGGAACCGGATAAGCAGCGTCAGCTTCTCGGCGGCAGCCCTGTTTCCAGTGGTCTTCCGACAAGGAATGGTTACGGGACCGATACTTACGACGCCAAGCGCCCGTTCTTGTCCACCGATATCAGCAGCGGCGTTGCCTGACGAAAGGCTTTACTGATGGCAGAAAACATCCGGACTACTTTCCCGGCGATGGGTGATGACGGTATCCCCAAGTCGGTTGTCAACATGAGCGGGCAGCGCAGCCCGTACACCCAGATGGTTCCTAAGCAGGGCGGGCAGTCCGGTGACCTTGCGAGCGGCGACGGCATCCGCACCTCCACCGAGATCCAGCATGCACAGGGGCCGACGCTGGCTCCCATCACCCGCATTTACGCCGACAACGCGGCTGAGGCTGGCGCGTCGATGCGCAACGTGAAGGTTGTCCCGGGGCGCGGCGGAGTGGACGATTTTTACGTGAAGCGCGCCGAGGGCAACCGGATCTGAGACAGGTGCTAGGATGGCCTCAGACGAGCCTGAGAGGAAGCGGGTACGGCTGCCGAAAACTCCCGGCGGGGAGAACGTCAGGGGCAGGGCCGAGCGTGACCGCAGGCGCAGGAAGCGGGCCGGAAAACCGGGCCGCGTCAAGCATTTCAACGACGGTAAGGATGACTGACATGGCTGTTCGCTCAGACGCACCGGGCGGAGACAACACCAGCTCCGGGCACCTGTCCGCCACTCCCTCACCCGCCAGCATCGAAGCCTGGCGTGAGAACGCCAGGAAGGCGTACGAAGATGACAAGTAAGCCCTGGCCCGGCACACGTTCGCCAGCAGGGACCCGGGTACCTTCCCTGGAGGCGGGACGCCCGGCTGGCACTCGTCTTCCTGTGAATCCTCCATCGCAGCAAGGTATGGGTATTGACCCGCAGCCGCTGGACCGGCACGGCACGCACACAGGGCGCTCCGTGCGGCCGGTCACCAGCGGGCCTAACGACTCTGGCTGGAAGTCTGCCAGCCCGTCCCCGGACAACATGGCGGTGTGGCGGCAGCATGCCCGGGAAGAGTGGACCGGCACCGGGGCACCAAAAGGAACTAGCGGTTTGGCACCTCCCGACAGAACTGGCCAGACTGTTACCCCGGGTGGGTGGGCCGGTACTGGTGCCCCGAAGCAGCCGAATGTCGGTGAGCCACGCACCGGCAGCTTTAACGCTGGTGCTAGCTCGGCACGTAATCCGGGCTCGGGCACGGACTATGACCCGACTCCTGAGCAGCAGGAATACCGCAACCATCAGGCGTACGCCGCAGCCTCACAGACCCGGCAGGCGATGAATGCCGTCCGCCAGCCAGTGTCTGTTCACAACAATCCCGGGGCGGACAATGAGATGCTGGCCGGCGGGATGACCATGGGCGAGGGCTACCGCGACGAGCAGGCCGACTACGACGGCTGAGGTGCCTTATGCCATCGCCAGGTAATGGTTTCTGGAGGAATTCAGATCCCTGGCTTCCGTCTGCGCAGGGAGGGGCGAATAGCGGTGGCGGCGGGGGTAATATCTCCGGGCAGACGGAGAATATCGAGTACCGCGATCCGGTTGATGCCTCGCGCTCGGGAGCGTTCACGCGGCAGGGAGCTGCTGAGTATCCCGATGGCTATATTAATGACGCTAACAGCCGCCGCCAGGAACGCATGTCGAAGGACGTGCTCGGCAGGCTGACCGACCGTAATTACCAGCGCGGTGTTCATGCTGGCGTGAAGATGGAGAAGGTGCAGTACTTCTGGCCGCAGGAGTTCTACCCGGAGATGCGGATGCAGGCTGAATTTGCCGCCCGCCCGGAGCTGGTTAACGGCGTCCGGGTAATTCCGGTGCCGAGGTACGCGCCTGTGCCGAGCCCGTTCGAGAAGCTTATGCACGGCGGCCGGGTAGCTGACCTGACTCAGCAGGAACAGGATCAGGTGCATTCTCACTACGGCATTAACCCGGCTCAGTACGGGGTGAATGACACTCCGGATCCGACGCGTTTCGAGTGCCTCCCGCCCTGGAAGTATTAGAAGAATCTTCAGCCGCTGCAATTTGGAAATGGTGACTTGTGCTTAGCCCTCAGCAGTTCCCCGGAGTGCAGGCTGATGTTCACCGGATTGCCAATAATTATCAGGCAGAGCGGGGGCAGCCGCCTATCCGGGGCGACATGTCTAACGTCGTGATGCCGCATGGCGGCACGCGGATGATCGCACGGCAGTACGGCACTATCCCGCAGTATGACTCCGGTGAGGCTGCCAGCAGGTCTTACGCCGCGCTAGAAGAGGAAACTGGCAGGCAATTCGATATCATGACCCGGTCGCGCTCGAAGGGCGGGCTAGGCTTGTCGGCTCATACTTCGCCGGTTGACCCGTACGGGCGCACGGATACATCACAGCCGTTTGCGGATAAGCCTAATGAGATTATGCGTGACCTGAAGGCTGATGTCGGCGGTAACTCGCGTATCAGGGGACTTGCGACTGCGACTACCGGAGGCTCTGATTCCTTTAAGCACCCGGATACTAATGATATGTTCCGGGTGGTGCACGATTTGTTCGGGCATGTGGCGGCTAACAGGGGGATCGACCGGCATGGCGAGGAAGCAGCGTATCAGCATCACCGGCAGATGTTTTCGCCCGCCGCCCGGCCCGCGCTTGCATCCGAGCTTCGCGGCCAGACTGCCTACCTGCTGACGCGGGGGGAGTTCGTGCACCAGACTAAGCACGGGCTCGGCTACGATAGTGGTCCTCTTCATCCGCAGCAGTTCGGGGAGAATCCCCTGGCCTTGTCTGCGGAGGCGCAGGAGGAGAATCGGAAGCAGGGACTGTGACCCAGTGCACCCGGCTCTGAGCCCGTGGCAGTTCGGCACCGGGACGATGAAGTTTAATGACATGACCCTGACTGCCAGCGTCCCCCGCGCGCTGTGCATGAAGAGGACGACAGGTTTGTGCCGAAGGATAAGGATCCGGGCTATCATAAGGATATGGACAAGATCGAGCGGAAGTGGTCGGGCCGATGATTAACGCGCCTGACGGCAGGCTGGATTCCACCCATGCCTGGCAGAACGAGAACGACCGGGAGATGTACAGGAGGAGCTTTGAAACAGGTTCGGCGGAAGATAAGCGAATGGCAGTGGCGCTTGTGTGTGCGGATCCTGCTACGCCTGAAGCATTGATTCGCAGGCAGCTCACGAATGCCTTCGTTCCCCCGCGCCTGGGGTACGATAGGAGTGAGCCTGATATTGACGTCGTGTTCGCCCAGCAGCCTGAGGTGTTCCCGCATTCGATGATGGACTTCAGTAATGATCCGGCCGGAAGAGACAGTTCAAGCCGGGGGATGGAAGACGGCAAGTGAGCGTTAAGATCATGCGTACTAGGCAGGCAGCACTGGCTGTCCTGGTTAAGCAGGTGCTGTCAATGCCGGATAGCGAGCACGGCTGGCTTGTCCAGCTTGCCGGTCCTGACGCGCACGGTCGCGCGGTCGTATTCGGGATCGAGCCTGTCGATGAGTGATCTTGGCTGGGGCGAGGATACGGTTGGCGCTGAGTCGCAGACACCGGAGGCACTGAGTTCGGCGCAGTTCAAGCCGCTGAAGATCCCGACTGCGAAGCAGGGCGGGGTGCCTGCTGAGGTCACGGCGCAGCATGTGGCTAACGCGACTGTTAGCTGGGATGCCGCCAGCTCTTCGCAGAAGCGCCAGGGCCATCGTTTCTACCCGGGGTATCATCGCAGCGCTGTGCGTGTCGGCATGGGCGAAGATCCTGGGATGCTGGTCCCGCATCCTTCTGGCAATGGCGTGCTCGTACGGGACGGCTCAGCCGCGTCCAGGGTGCGCTCGGATCTTAGGCAGCCGGTATCTGCTGTCGATCGTGTCCAGTCTGCCGACCCGGCGGAGACCCGGAAGGCTGCGGCAAAGATTGCCATCTTGTCACCCAGCGGCGGGGGGATGACATGGGAGCGTAATGCACAGGCCGCTTATGACATTGGTGGCCTGTCTTCGGAGGTTGTCGCGGGCTTGCGTGAAGCTGACGCCGCGCAGCGTATGCAGCAGCATTCGGCCGGTCTGCTGAAGTCCCTGAAGGGCACTGACAAGCGCCCGGGGGGCGGTTCCCGTGCCGAGATTAAGGCTGCTACCACGATTAACAATGCGCATAAGGCCGACGTCACGAGGCTTTCTGCCGCCGCTCGTGCACCGCTGGCAGGCCAGAATCTTTCCCGGCAAAGTATCGGCACCATTGTGCGTGCCCATGCTGTGCATACCGGCGCGAGGACGCCTGAGCAGGCACTTCCGATGAAGCTGAAGACCGGGGCATTCTTCGAGACTGGCAATGACCCCAAGGGCTCGCTGCGAGCTGTCATTGACGGGCGCTCGCACGACATTAACCACGGCGAGCATCTTCTCTGGGACACAAAGCGCGGCCTGACGGCAGTTGGCCGGTACCAGCATCACGAGGGTGTTGTCCAGCAGGCGGCCAGTGCCCGGGGAGTTTCTCCTTCGACTCTTCAGGCTGGTTCCTGGATCGCGGACAAGGAACATCAGATGCGTAATCAGTCTGATGCTGCCCGTGCGTATGGTCAGGGCGCGTCCCGGCATGGCTCTAAGCCGGTCGGGCAATGATGTACACTGGGCAGTGATGGAAGGAAAAGCTGATGGCCTACCCTAAGAGCTTCAGCCTGACCGCGAATCTTGAGCGCGGGATGGTTGACGGCAGCTATAAGCAGATGATCAAGGATCGCGGTGGCGTCGTTGAGATGCATGCCGTGATTGAGCGTCAGCAACTGGCTACCCGGCTCTACGGCATTGGCGAGGCTTCCTACCAGGAGATGCCGGATGGCTCAGGGCAGGTCACCACCGCGTTCACCGTGCCCACCCCGATCGCAGGAGTGAATTAATCAATGAGTGTTTTCGATGGCGTAAAGAAGTTCATCGCAGAGCTGGCCTCTGATGCCCGTGCAGCCGAGGCCGCTGTTTCCGAGCGCGTCACCGAGCTGGTGGCGGGTGCTCATGGCGAGCTGGCTAAGGCTGAGGCTGACGCCGACAAGGTCATGCTGGCTGCTGAAGCAAGGGCCAAGGCCGTTGAGGTTAAGCTCGCGCAGGTCAAGGGAGTTGTCGCGCAGCTTGAGAAGGACTTCAAGGCAGCTAAGGCCAGCCCTGAGGTGCAGACGCTGGTTAAGGCTGCTATCGCTGCCCTCAAGGTTGTAGTGGTTGCCTGACCCCATGAGTGCCAAGCTGCATGAGGGGCCGTGGGGATGGGTCGCTAACATCATCCATCACTCCTCCCCGAACTATAACCAGACGATGGTAGTACCGTCCGGGGTTCAGGGCGTTATCTTCCACACGATGGTGGGCAACCTGCCCGGCACCGACGCGGAGTTCGACAACGCTGCTATGCAGCTATCCGCGCACTTCGGCATCGGCCAGGACGGCACCTGCATCCAGTGGGTGGATATCCGGGGCGGAGAGGCGTGGGCCGAGGCGGCCGGGAACGAGTACTGGTATTCGGTTGAAATGGCCGACAACGGTAACCCGAACAACCCGTATACCAATGCCCAGCTCGACCGCGCCGCTCAGCTGGCCGAGCTGCTCTCACGGCCGAGCGTGGGTAACTTCCCCCTCCAGGTCACCGACAGCGTCTCAGGCGAGGGCCTGGGGACGCACAACATGGGCGGAGCGGCCTGGGGTGGGCATTCCTGCCCGGACATGCCCCCGGAGCATGTGCGCTCGGAACAGCGCGGCGAGATCATCCGCCGGGCCGAACTGCTCCGCACGGGGGATACCGCTGTGCGTCATGTGGCGGACGGCAAGAACAGCCTGCTCACGGCAGCGGCCCGCGTCAGTGAGACCGTCGAGCACATCAAGCATGTCACCCGGCATTCACATGAGATCACGCTTCAGCACCTGGAGGAGTTTAATCAGTACTGCCTCGCCGGGGACGACCACCTGAAGATGCCAACCGGACTGGTCTGGTACAGTAGCCGTTAATGACAACAGGAGGCATAAATGAACTTCGCTCATTTCCGCACGCCGGGTAAGTACGGCCGGATCGAGCATGATTACCGCAAGAACTATGGCGTTGCACTATCTGACTACCTGACGGCATCCCTGCCGGTGGCCCCTTCGATCGTGGACCGCAGTTCGGGCATTGCGTGGCCGATGTACGGCAATGATTCGATCGGGGACTGCACCTGTGCCGCCGTGGGGCACGAGATTCAGGCGTTCACCAGGTATGCCAGCTCGCTTGTCACCGTGCCCGAGAGCGCTGTTGTGGACGCGTACAGTGCTATCACAGGCTACGATCCCGTTACCGGCGCTAACGACAACGGGGCCGAGATCTCCGATGTCCTGAACTACTGGCAGAAGACCGGGGTCGGCGGCCATAAGATCGTTGCCTGGGCTACGGTGGACTACTGGAATAAGCCGCTGATGAAGCAAGTACTCAATACCTTCGGGACCGTCTACCTGGGCCTGGAAGTCCCTCAGAGCGCCGAGTATCAGTTCTCCGCAGGCCTGCCATGGTCTGTGTCGAAGACCGGCACGAATATCGTGGGCGGCCATGCGGTGCCTATTCAGCGCTGGGACGATGCTGCTGTCGGGGTTATCGAGGTGGTTACCTGGGGTGCGCTTCAGCGCATGACGCTGGCGTTCTGCCGTAAGTACGTGGACGAGGCGTACGTGCCTATCTCGCAGGACTGGATTACTGCTAACGGCACCACGATCGAGGGCCTGGCACTGTCGGAGCTGATCGCTGACTCGAAGGCGCTTTCGGCGTAAGGTAGACTGTACGCTGAAGCATTAACCGGAACAAGAATCGGAGCTAAATGCCAGCGGAAGAGAAGAAGCTTCGGCTATTCGTCTGCGTGCAGCCCTGTAAAGGTGTCTGGGCTATTCCCTGGTACCCGATGAATGCCCCGCGTGAGTACGACGACACGCTTAATCTCCGTTTCGCTGAGCACCCCGGGCATAAGACCATGTGGGGCGATGTTCCCGTGAAGGACTGGGAAAACAGGAAACTGCGCCCGCAGATCGTGGCTAAGCTTCAGGACGAGGCTGGCGGTGAGCTGCTTGACGGGGAATTTTTCGACATCAAGAACACTTTTGATGATGACGCGTTTACCTGCTGGAAGCAGCACAACCGCACAACGAACTGCGGTGACTACCGGAGCGATAAGAAGCGCCTGGTAGCGCCTACGCAGGAGCTGCGTAAGGATATCGGCGGCGGACTGGCTAAAAAGTCCCCGGTTAGTACATTTCTCTGTAACTTCTGCCCGTACCAGTCCATCGTCATGCAGAGAATGCGCGCAGATCAGGGAGAGTATCACTTTAATGGTTAGGGGAAACAAGTAATGAGTCTTCACGCCACCAGGCAAGGTCAGCGGATCACCGTGCACACCATCTACGGCCCTGTTAAGAACGAGGTCACCGAAAACGCCGGGCACGTTGAGGGCTTTTACCGGCAGCTAGGCGTTCTTCTGGGTGAAGCCGAGCAAGAGCGCCAGATGGTAGGGGAGAACAAGTAATGCCCGATGAAACAGGCAGCATTATTATCACCGATAAGGACAAGGGCGAGGGCAAGGATGACCGTGGTGCCTCACCGCCGCCGGAAGCCCCGGCTATTCTTGAGGTGGATACAGCGTTCATTGTCTTCCGAACGCGTGCTGGTGATATACAGATCACCGGGGACCTGAATGCCCCCCTTACCGCTGACCGGCAGCCTAGCCGGGATGACGTCCGGGGGCATTGCGCTGTCGTATGCCAGGACTTGCAGACCCAGGATGTGGCTGAGCTGACATCGAACATGATGATCGGCAAGGCAGCCGCTGCCCAGAGGCAGGCAATGGAAATGCGGGCAGCACAGCAGCTTCAGGCGCAGATCGGTGACCCGACGCGTCTTCCGCCCGGACTTCAGCATGGTCGCGGCTAAGCTACAATTAGCTTATGACTTCTGATTACTCGTTTTACCGGCGTGCTGCGGCTGCTAGTCCGGAGCCCTCGCTTGAGGGAGGTGCATCCGGGTACTTCTCGGCCCCGGCCGATACCCTGGACCCGAACCTGTTCAACGGCGAGCGGATGAAGCCCGAGGTCCGGGCGCGCATCATGGTCCGGCTGTTCGAGTGGCTGGAGGCCAATGGCTTTAACGGTGATCATAACTGGCTGCATGCCTGGGTCGCTGGCAGTGGCGTTACCTACCAGTGGGCTGCCTCGCGCGGCAATGGTGACCTTGATGTGCTGTTCGGCATCGACTTCACTAAGTTTCTGGCTGCTAACCCTGACTGGCACGGGACTCCCGAGACCGAGCTGGCCATGCATGTTAACTCACGGCTGAAAGAGGATCTCTGGCCGCTGACTGCGAAGACGAAGTTTGGTTCCGGTCATTACGAGGTTACCTACTTTCTTAACCCCGGCACCGGCACGGATATCCGCAATATCAATGCCTATGCTGCGTATGACCTGGTGAACGATAAGTGGAGTATCCGCCCGCCCGAGCTGCCTGCTGACCCGCGCACGCTTTACCCGCATGAGTGGTTTGATGTTGCCGATTATGACCGCGCTGCGGCTGACGGGCTGTCCTCGCGGTACAAGGCGCTCACAGCCCGGCTCAGCGGCGCTCAGGAGGGTTCTGCGGCGTGGCACAACGCAGGCGCGGACCTGCATCAGGTGATCGCCCAGGCGTCCGCCCTGTTCGATGATATCCACCTGGGCAGGCGGGGGGCGTTTGCACCGCAAGGGCATGGCTATGGTGATTACCGCAATTTCCGCTGGCAGCAGGGGAAGGCAACCGGCGCTGTGCAGGCGCTGAATGCCATCGCCACGGTCGGCAGGCAGGCACGGGCTGGCGAGGAGACAGAGATGTACGGCGCTCCCATTGACCCGGCCGAGGTTGTGCTGGCACGCGCTGCCCTGTTCCATCAGAATGGCTCCTGAGTGCCGGGACAATCCACTGCTGTCATTCCCGTAACGGGAGTGCTTCAGAAGCCATCAGACTCAGGGCCTATCGCGGAAGGGCTTAGGCTTTACCGTGCGCTGGCCACTACGTATAACGTCATTCTTATTGCTGATCCCGGCAAGGACAAGGATAATCTGGAGTACTGGCTGCTTCTCCATGGTCTCACCAGGCATTCTCACGTGCATTACATGGAGAGCTACCTTGAGGATCAGCTAGGCGCCTTCCATGCCCGTGTCTCCACGTTCAGGACACTGCGGCGTGCTGGCTTTATGCTGGATATCATTACTGAGCCGGATCCTGCCCTGGCTGCGAAGCTGGCCGAGGACGGATGGACGGTGCTGGCGTTCCTGCACCCGTCGTACGCCCGGCCTGAATGGCGTCCCAGCTTCAGGGATGCTATGGAGGTAACTCCATGGGCTGAGCTGGAGGAGACGATGATAAGGGATGCCCTGCTGAAGACGGCCGAGGGAAGGAAGGAGGAGTGAAGCTTTATTATGGCGGCTCGGAAGTATCCTCTCACCGCAAGCTGCTAATCGAGTCCCAGATTGAGACGGTGTCCCTTAGTTATGTCGGGCTGACGCGCAGGATCAAGTTCGCCCGGCCGTGGACACTGGCCGAGCATTACCCCGACTTCCAGAAGATCTTCCTTGATTCTGGTGCGTTCACCCTGAATAAGGCAGGGAGCACGGTTACGGCCGAGACAGCCGAGGAGCTGGCCTCAGGCTATATGGCGTTCGTGCTGGAGAACATAGCTAGAGTGGAGATGGTCAGTGAGTTCGACGCAGCCGTTCTCGGAAGAGACAACATCCTGGCCTGCCGCCATGATTTTTATTCTGCCCTTCCGCCCGATCGTTTTCTTCCTATATGGCACGGAGATGAAGGACTGGCCGAGCTAGAGCACCTTGCGTCCGAGTACCCCCGGGTCGGAGTTGCCCAGGGTGACCTTGACGAGGATCTGACAGCCTTTCTTAATGAGCTGGTTAGCAAGCACGGGGTGAAGCTGCACGGGGTGGCCATGACCCAGATGGCGGCGATGCAGGCTATTCACTGGGACTCTGTCGGCTCAGGATCATGGTACAGCCCGTCGCAGTACGGGGATACGTTCGTGTTCTCGGGCGGGAAGCTGCACCGATACACCAAGGCGCAGAAGGAAAAGGCGCGCAAGCGCCACCGCACCCTGTTCGAGCGCGAGGGATTCGACGCCGATAAGATCCTGGCGGATGACACTAACGAGGTGCTGAAACTGTCCTTGTGGTCGTGGCAGCAGTTCATGGGGTCGATCGAAAGGCAGCGGATCTTCCATCCTTTCGGCACTTCAGTAACTGACCCGCATGTTGCGGTTACTGAGGATAGCGAGGAACTGGCAACTGGGCCAGTTGAGGAAACACTATCGGAACACGGAACGGTGGCTATCCCGCCCGAGCCCCGCGATACCGTCATGCTGCCGCTTATGAAGACCGTGCTCAATACCGATGACGAAGAGGATAATGACCCGCTGCTGGTTGTGCGAAGCGCATCATTGCGGCAATGCAACTCCTGCTTTATGGCCACGCATAACTGCCCGGGTTTCCAGCCTGGCGCCAACTGTGCCTACGACATGCCTATCGAGGTAAAGACAACCGCCCAGCTAAAGGCCGTGCGCGATGCGCTGATCACCATGCAGACGCAGAGAGTCCTTATGCTACAGATGCGCGAGCAGCTTTCGGGGATGGATGCCGATCCTAACCTGAGTGAGGAAATGGACCGGCTGAACCGGATGATCAAGGCCCGGTTCCAGGCCGAGAGAGAAGGCGTGACGGTGACCCAGACGTTTACCGCAAGCGGTACGTCGGGCTTCCTGTCCAAGCATTTCACGCCTGAGATAGCTGACACTGTCGGCGCGCTGCCTGCCCCCGTGCGGGTGGACCAGATGATGGTTGACGAGGGAGTGGTGGATGCCGTGGTGGTCCCGTAATGGATGAGATCAGTAACTGGATCACCATGGATCGGGGCCGAGCCCTTCCCCTCACGCTTCGTGTGTGTCCCGCCTGCAAGGGCTCGGGCGATGAAGATCAGTGGGATGAGGCCGCCGGGCCGTGCCTGACATGCTTCGGTGAGGGCGAGATCTGAGCCGGGCTTGACGGCTGTTAGTCACCTGTGCAAGACTGAGGGCTCACCGACACCGAGGGAGCCGGGCAGCCCGTTCGACGCCCTCAAGGGAGGCTGACATGAGCATCCTGGACGAGAACTTCCTGGGCAGGGAGCTGCTGAAGGCGGCTGTCATGCGCCAGATCTTCTGCCCCTACACCGGCCACGTGCTTGACGTCCGTGACGCTGTGCTGGTTGACGGCAGCGACCACGGCAAGGGCACGCACATCATGACCTCCCGGTGCTTCGAGCTGGCCGGTGAGGCGCTGTTCGAGAAGTTCGGCCGGGAGAACTTCGTCGTGTACGATGGCCGTGTGCTCAACGGAGGGAAGAAGTAATGGACGTCATGGGGCGGGGCGGGGCTGGTGTCCCCGTGAGGTACGCATCGCATGTTGTCGTGGACACCAGCCACGGGTACACGTTCACCACAAGTGCTGACGGCAAGCTGTTCACGCTTGTCACGGCGCTTCGGTTCGCGCGGCAGCGCAACGCTGACATGAAGCCCGAGCACCGCACGTACAAGGTCTTCCAGCTAACGCCCGTGGAGGCAGTGTGATCATCTCTGAGCTGACGATCTTTATCGTCATGGTGCTCGGCCCGTGTGCTCTCGCGGTCTGCGGCACCCGGATCCTGCGGAGGCGCAGGTGACCCCGGCAGAAGAAGCCAAGTACGACTACGGCTACATCTGCGGCACGCAGGACGCCAGCTACGGGCGGGATCTTTCACCTGCCGTCCCGGGAGAGAGGGTGCCCATGAGTACCGGACATGGCCACAACAGCCTCAGGAACGCGATCAGGGCCGGGAAGGTGCCTCCTGGCCCCGGAATGGAGGCCAGCATCCGCAAGTGGCACTACTACGCGGGCGGGAAGCACTGGCGCAGCGTGGAGCTGGTCAGCATGCAGCTCACGTCAGCTATCGTCAGGTACCCTGGCGGGGAGCCGTTCGTCATTGGCAGGACGGCGATAGGAAGGGGCTGGCTACGCTAGATACCAATTAAAAGCGGTACAACGAGCCCTAACCGGAATTACGTGGAGGTGGGATATGAGTGACAACAACGTTTTCGACCAGGCACGGGAGCTGATCGAACGTAAGGGTTTCTGGATAGCCGGGAACGATAAGTTCCGGGGGCATTTCTGTGCTGTCCTGGCGCTGGACCAGGCTCTTGTAGCACAGCAGGCTTCCATGGAGAGCAGGGAAAACTACCTGGAGGAAATGTGCGCCGCGATCAAGGTTGTTGATCCTTCGTTTACCACAGACGGAGGTACGAACGGTGGCTACAACTCGCTGATGCTGTGGAACGATGCCCAGGAAGGCCCCGAGCCGGTGCTGGCTGCCTTTCGTGAGGCATCCCGCATGCACGAGGCGGCGAAGGCATGATATGCCCGCCGTGCAAGCATGCGGGAAGGATGCTGGTTCGCCCGGAGGTCTCGGATGCGGAGAATAAGATCGTGGCCGAAAATAATCATCAGCTTTGCATCGACAAGAATGGCCAGCAGTCAACGTGGTGCGATTGCAAGCATTCTCTTGTGAGTATTACTGCGGGGGGACCAGCATGACGGGGAAGGAACTGCGGCCGGGCGTACGGATAGCGATTCTCGCCCTGGCCTTGCTGACCGGCGTGCTCGGGTGCATTTTTGCGTGGTCGTTCGGGTGGTCGGTCATTCCGCTGTCCGGCCTGCTGCTCGCGATCATTGGCATTTACCCTGCCAGGGAGCCGCAAGGCGAGCTGTGGTTCACGGGCGAGATCTCGCCTGGCACTGAGTTCTCGGACGGCCTGCGGCGTTACCGGCTGGGCGTGCCTGCCGCGCGCTGCCATCTGGCGCCGGGCGTCTACATGATGTCACCTGTTAACAGCACGATTCCGTGGCTCACTGACACAGGTCGTACCGGGCGCGTGCATGATGGCATTGAGCTTATCCGTGATGCTGACCGTGATTACGTGCGTGACCTGGAATTTCAGTATCTTGGTGGCAATCAGTTCCACGAGGGCTGGAGTAATAACCCCGTCCCGCCGAAGAGCGCGGAGCCTTCACGGTTTACCGCCTCCCAGATGGCAGAAGCAGGGGTGCTTGACGTTGAGGAGGCGTACCAGGTGGCTGCACGCATTTGCAAAGAGCAGGAGGCTGCCGGTCTCGGGCATAACCAGTCAGGCATGTTTACCTGCTCGGGTGACGCAGTTGAGGTGCTGACCACTCAGGCCAGGAAGTTCTACAATTATGTCCAGTGGGAAAACGGCCTCCACGGAGTAGTAAACGTTTACTACTCCGGGCTGAAGTCAGCCAAGCCTGTCTGCTGCAACGGCTGCGGTGCTGCCTTGTCCGAGGACATGAAGCATGGCACGGAAGCGCATGCGCGCCCGTCTGAGCCTTACATGCCCAGGCAGGCTAGCGCGCCGCCGTTCAAGGTCACTGAGGACGGATCAGCCAGGTGCTCTGTGCATCGCTGGGATAATCCCCGGCCTGAGTGCGAGACCTGCATGACTGCTCTTCAGGTACGCCTTAAAGATATGAAAATCGTGGTGCACGGGCAGGGCTGCACAGGCTGCTGCGAGCATCCTGAGCCGGTTGAGGGCTGCAAGTCCTCCCAGCCCTGCGGCTGGCATGCCCCGCGTGTCGGCGCCGTGATTTGACGGCTGTCAGAGGGGTGTGCTTTACTGCTCACGTAAGCAAGACACTGCGATGGAGGGAACATCACATGTCCAAGCGCTACCTGAGGGTATGTGCCGGTTGTGGTGAGCAGAGGATGATTCGCTCCGACACCGTGTACTGCACCCAGGCATGCGCTAGCCAGAACATGGCTCGCAAGGCACGAGCTGATCAGGGAGCAGCGAGTGCTACCTGGAAGGGAGAGCGCATCGGCTGGAGCGCTGTGCATGTTCGTAAGGTGGTGGCGAATGGTAAAGCGAGCACGCATGTATGCGTGTTCTGTGAAGGAACTGCCACTGACTGGGCCTGGAATAATGCCGGTGATCCTCGGACTGATCTTGCGCATCTGTTCGCAGCGTGCAAGACTGACCACCGAAGGTTCGACATCTCAACATCGAAGACGGAACGCGATGTAGCT
>Ga0182024_10006281_pt1 | contig 26182 bp, 15 predicted proteins | sample P32metaG_FD_120480 | JGI IMG/M metagenome (GOLD analysis project Ga0182024, IMG submission 120480) | Permafrost microbial communities from Stordalen Mire, Sweden - P3-2 metaG (Illumina Assembly) | ecosystem: Environmental > Terrestrial > Soil > Wetlands > Permafrost | place: Sweden: Stordalen... | reverse complement strand
TATGTGTTCGCCGGTACTCAGTGGGTCCAACGAGAACCGGCTATGATGGTTCTTCGAAGTTCATGTTTGAAGGAAAACCAATGTTTGTGATTTTGGGAGCTACCGGGAAAATAGGCAGCGCAACCATCTCTGCCCTCCGGGAGGCCGGTACACCCGTCCGAGCTGTTGTACGCGATCCGTCGAAGACCGAGCCTCTTGCTGCGCTCGGATGCGAAATCGCAATTGCGGATTTGCAGGACAAGGTATCGCTGGCGCGAGCGTTCGATGGCGCTGCCGCCGTGCAGATTATCTGCCCGACCAACCCACAGGCGGAGGATGCGCTGGCTGAGATGAGACGCTCCATCGAGGTTGTGGGAGAAGCCTTGGAAAACGTCCGCCCTTCGACGGTTCTGGCCATCTCCGACTATGGAGCGGAGCTAAGCGCGGGCACGGGGGTGACAGTTGCCTTTTACGCTCTTGAAGAGCGTCTTCGTCATATTTCCTCCCCGCTGATCATCTTGAGATCGGCCGAACACATGGAGAACTGGTCCCGTTTCATCAAAGTGGCCGCCAAGACTGGCGTTCTTCAAAGCCTCCACCACCCCCTAACCAAACGTTTTCCGACAGTCTCGGCGTTCGATGTAGGAACCATTGCAGCCCAACTTCTCTTGTCAGCACCAAAAATTGGTATTTCACCTCGCATAGTCCACGTGGAGGGACCGCGACGCTACACGCCCGAAGATGTCGCGAAAGCGATGGGCGCGGTTCTCCGGCGTGAGGTCGTCCCATACGAACTTCCCAGAACGGAGTGGGCTGCAACTCTTCGTCGTGGCGGGCTCAGCGAGAACTACGCGCAACTCATCATTGAACTTTACGACACTCACAATTCCGGACGGATTGATGCTCAGGACGGGGTCGGCGAGATCCGTCGAGGTCATACCGACCTCACGGATGCTTTACGACCACTCGTGCCTGCTGCTCAGGACTAGCCGCCAATTTGCCAATATAAGGCAGATGCATAGGTGAGCTGCGGCCACGGGGCTTCCAGGGCTCATTCGCTTTCGCCCTGACAAAAGGACAGTAATGCGGTGAGACGGTAATGCAGTAATGCTGTCCGATGCTGTCCCTCTATCTCCCTTTTTCGCACTTGTAGGTCAAGATGCTAGGGCAGCGCGAAGGAAAAGACATCGCTTCCCGCCGCAATGGCAAAGTACTGTTTCCCATTGATCGCATAACTCATGGGAGATGCACGGATCAATTGTCCGACGTTGAAGTGCCATAGAAGCTTACCGGTGTACCCATTAAGGATCACGAAGTTCTGAGCATCGTCGCCATATGCAACCAGTCCTGTGCCCGTCGACATAACGCCTCCCCAACCTTTATTCAGACCGATCTGAAGGTCGCGCCAGGCAAAATCGAGCGTTCTAAGATCGAAGGCATTTATGTACTCTTTACCGGTCTCACCCACGCCCTGCATACCCGTTGAGTAATAAGTGCGGCCCTCTTAGGTTGTCCCAACCCAGCAGATGCTGTGGACGTGGACCGTTAGCGCTGTTCTTGCGAGAACGGCTGGCCTTGCCGGGGATACACGGCGATGGTATGGCTGCGCATATTCGTGCGGATGACCTGGTCTCCGGTCTCTGAGACAATCGCATTTGTCTGCTCTACGGGCATGTGGCAGTCAATGCAATTGTCTGCAATCCTGTGGCCCAGCTTCTTTTCCATTCCGCAGCTTGTCACCTGATGGCAAGCTAAGCACTTTGGCGAGTAAGAAGCTGCCGTCCGCTCCGGCGCGTGAACGTCGTGGCAGGTCGAACAGGTCATCTCCGGTGAGCTTCGATAGCAGCGGCTCGCTTCCAGCAGACCTACCTGATTTGCATGAACATCCAGATGCAGATTCATATCCTCAGGGGCTTTCAGATGGCTGTTCAGAGGCTCGCCTGGTTTGTAGGCAAAAGCTTTCACGTTGGCAGTTTGCAGCGCTCCATTGTGACAGAGTGCGCACATATCTATCTGTCGATCGCGGGGAAGCCGGGTAGGATTGACAATAGGGTCGCCGCGCAGAGGGCCGGGCTGCGCCTTGTGGCGGGCCACGTGCTCCGCTCCCGCCCCATGGCATACCTCACAGCCGATGCCAGGAACCAGACTGGCCCGGTTATAGCGATTCACACTGGATCCGGATAGGATCTGTTCTATATACGTGATATGGCACTCGAGACATCGCGGCGATGCCGGCCGATCGAACACTGGCGTTCCATTTCTGTACCCCGGACTGTTGATCCATAGCCGGCCGTCTGACCAATAGCTGACGGGAAGTTCAAAGAGCGCATCGCCGCTCCAATAGAGATAACTCTGTCCGCGCGTGCCCGATCCGATCACAAGATCCATTCGCTCGCTGCGGCTTTGTTTCTGGCCGTTAAGCTCCGTGATGGCGGTAACGAAATAACCGTCTCCCCGCCGCTCCATCTTGTAGGAAACGCCCGGATCCCCGATGACGGGCGCAGGATCGGAAATTTTCAGCAGGTTAGCTCCTTCGCTGAAAGAGCCGAGGATCGATTGTTCGTCCGGCATCTGCGAAGTCAGGTGATGTGCCGTGTGTGGGTAGGAGGCACCCTCTTCTCGATGGCAGGAGTTGCACGTCTCGTCGCCTACGAAGCCTGCGCGGGATGCAAGACTCACCTTCGGCTGCTCTTGTTTTGAAGAGGCCGGTGGTGTCTGAGACACGCCCTGCGATGCTGGAGCGAACACGCCCAAACCAGTAAGCAGAAGCAGGATGCATCCAGACCGGATGCCCTTGAGGGACATCATTTCGAGGCTGATGCCGCATCCATACGCATTTGTGTGGATGCGTTCTCGCGCTTCAGATCGCCGTTGAGCAGGGCCTTCAATTGAAGCAAGACCGCTGCTGCTTCGTCATCGCGGTGCAATTTGCGCAGCAGGACAAACTTGCGGTTCAGAGCCGATTGATTGCCGGGATCGAGAGTGAGCGCCACGTCGATGTGCATGAGTGCGTCGGCAAAAAGGTCTTGCTGGGCAAGAAGTTTAGCCATCAGGATCTGCCCTTCGACAGAATCCGGCTTGGCCGTCAATGCTTTCCTAAGATGCGCCTTGGCATCTTCAAATGCCCGCTGCCCGGGAACCGCTCCGGAGCGAATCAGTAAGTCGGCCATCAAGTAATTGGTTACGGCATCGTTCGGTGTCCTGGTCAACTGCGTCGTAAGCAGGCTTTTTTCTTTATCCAGCTGGTTGCGGTCGGAGTAGAGCAAACTCATGGCGATCGTACTGTGCGGCTGACCCGGCTCAAGATCGGCTGCGGCTAAGAAGTCGCTCTCGGCCGCGTCATACCGGGCTAATTGTGCGTTGGCCACACCGCGCATCAAGTAGAGAGAGGCAGCTTTCGGTATACGCGTGATGCCGGCTGTCGCTGCCTTTACCGATCTCTCCTCCTGGTTGTGTTCGAGGCAGAGAATGGCAAGATCGAGATAGTTCGTCTGGTCGCCAGGGTTGGCCTCTATGGCACTTTCAAGCACCCGGAAAGCATCGTTCGGTTGCTTCGCCTGTTCATAAGCTGTGGCGAGAAGATTCAGCAGGTCAGAATCCTTCACCGACGATAACGGTGAAAGAACCCTGATTGCTTCGCTTGGCTGATGATTCTGCATTTCGGCCACAGCCAGGTTGTATTTGAGCTGGATGCTGTCGGGATAGAGGGTCACGGCGCGCGTAAGCACAGTCACCGCCTGCTGTGACTGCCGTTGCTGGAGCAGACAGTCTGCGTATTCATCGAGGGCCTTCTTCTGCCGAAATACTTCTCCCTGGCTGCGCGCAAAGTATGCCACAGACTCATCACAATGGTGCGCATCGTATGCCAGCGCACCTGCCATGGCATTCGCAACCTGGTTGCTTGGATCGAGCACCAGCAATTTACCGATGTAACGCATAGCGGATGGATCGCCGTGCAAATAGGTTGTCTGCGCTGCACCCTCGAGGGCCGGCAGGAAATCGGCCTGAATCTGAAGCGCACGGTTGAAGCTCGCCAGGCTCTCCTGGGTCCGCCCCAGATCGTTGAGCGCCACGCCGCGCAGCGTCCACAGGGCGATATTCCTGGGAGAGGAAGGCAGGAGCTGCGAGATGAGATGGAGCGCCTGCTCATCTCGATGAGCGGAGATATCGGCAGCTATCTCCGGCTCCGATGCAGCCGTCTTCTGACCTTGTGCAGGGAGAAAGAGGAAAAGGCAGGCAACACAACCGGTCGCCAGGAGCGTGGCTGGGGCCCTCCGAGGACAGATCATGCCGCGGCTCGAAGCAGAAGCCTTCTCCGGGCCGCGGGTGCATACCAACCTAAAAGCGAATCTTGCCCAGTACTTGTATATTGCGCGGAAGGTTCTGATCGGTTGATTTTCCGAATTCGCCATTGGATAAATCGCTGACCGGATTTGTAAGGTTGACGCGATTGAACAGATTGAGTATCTCACCCCGGACTTCGAAGGCCCCCTGCTCTCCGAGGAACGGTAAACGGAAGACGCGCTCTGCCGCCAGGTTCACATTCGCGAGCCCGGGACCATCATAAGTGTTACGACCGAGATTGCCTTCGGTCCCCAATGCGGGAAGCGGGAAAGCGCTGGCGGCAAACACTCCTTTCAGGAAATCCGAGCGGCTCGTGCTCTTGGTGCTTCCGAAGGAAGGAACATTCGGGACATCGTAGTCATAGCCGTCACCGTTAAAGTCGCCCGACGGATACGCGGCCGAGGTATACACGGTAAAAGGCTGTCCTGATTCGAGTGTGATCACCGGTGAGAGCGTCCAGCCACCGGTGATCTGCTGACTGAGGCGGTTGCCGACGCCAGGAATGTTCCATACTGCGTCGATCGAGAGCCGGTGACGTGCATCGTAGTCAGATCGTCCGTAGTTTCGGGCCGGATTGTTTACGTCGATGACGTTTTCGGCGCCGTTCACACCATTGTCATTGCTACTGGTGTAATCGAGCGCCTTGCCGTAGTTATAGATCGCATGCGCCGACCATCCATGAGCGAACGTCTTCGATATAGCGGCAGACCCCACCTGGCCATTCGATATGCCGATGCTCTGGCCATAAATCACAGCGCCGAAGCTGCTGTTCAAACGATCAAGGGTTCCGTCGTGCTGGATGAGATCGCCCGCGTACCGGTTCGAATCGGTTTGGAAGTACAAGTGACGGCTTGTGGTTCCGAAGTAATCGATCTCGAGGATCGTGTTTCTGCCGATGCTACGCTGCACACTGAGAGACCAATCTTGCACCAGCGGCGGCTTCAGATTGGCCTGTACGCCGCCGACTCCGATGCGTGTGCCGACAATCCCCCCGTGCGCATCGACTTGGTAAGTAATGCCAGGCGGAGGCGAAAAACCGGTGGGGCCATTGGTGCTGGGAGCGTAGGAGAAGTTCGCAAGGGTGGTGCCGGAATTGTAGATGCTGATACTTGGGTCGGCGAATTGGGGCGGATTGGTTCGGATTCCATCCACGTAAGAGAGATCGCCGACCTTGTTATTGAAAAGTCCCCATCCACCGTGAACGGAGGTTGTGCCGTCACCGAACACATCGTAAGCAAACCCAAAGCGGGGGGCAAAGCGCCATAGCGCATTGTTGACCACCTGCCCGTTTGCACCGCGGACCAGCATTGAGCCGTTGCCGATCTGGTCCTCGGGAGTTGAACCTGTGCCGGGAGTAAAGAGGGCGAGCGGGTTAGGACCATAGGTTACCGTGCCCAGATGGCCAAAGTAGTCGAAGCGTATCCCCAGGTTCAACGTGAGTTTCTTGTCGACCTTCCAATCGTCCTGCACGAAAGGCGCCGTCTGCAGCATGAGTACGCGCGAGTAGAGGCTCTGCGCCGTCCCTCCGCCTTTCACATCGACGATTGGGCCGCTCTGCACGTTTGGGTGGTCTACGGCAAAATCGACGATGTTGGCGAAATCGAATGTGGGTCTATCCAGGCCAGCGGTGAAGTTATCCAGGTCCTGCTGACGATCGACGTCAATCCCGACCCGGATGGAGTGATTGCCCTTCACATAAGTGAGCACATCATGCCAGTTCCAGTTGTTGTGGACCCAGCCCGAGGGTCCCCAGGATGAGAACCCGCCGCCAAGGCCGCCGGAATAGGCGTTCGGTAGATTCGGCAGGTCGCCGGGCGCAGCCGGCTGATTTCCATCGGCGCGAACGTAGGAAACGCTCGCCTCGTTGAGCAGGTTCGGCGCAAAGGTGTGCACGTAATCCACCTTGTGGTACCAGGTTGCGTTGGGGCTCACATAAGCAAGGGTAGGACGTGGATTCGCGACGCCACCCTGGGTGGTGTTGCGAAATAAACTATAGAAGAGCTTGTCATTGTCGTTGCGAAAGTTGTGATCGACACGTATGTGGCCTTGAAAGCCATTGTTGATGGGAGATTGGTTGATCGATACGTTGCCGACCGCGACCAGATCTCCTGGGATGCCCGGCGTCGGGTAGGGGCTGATCAACGACTGTTCGATCTGGCTCACCGTTTGAAAGCCGCTGGTTGGGACACCCCCTGAGGGCGCCCCCTTGAAGAAAGCCGCCGCCATCGAATTGGGATAATTTGTATCTACATATTGCACGAACCCCGGCGTCTCCATCGGTTGCGTGAGCGTCACGCCCTGGTCGCTCCTGCTCCAGAAAAGCTCGCCGAAAAAGAAGGTCTTATCGCGGATGATCGGACCGCCCAATGATCCTCCGAAATCATTGCGTAAGTACCTGGGCACCTTGGTTTGAAACTCCGTACGCGCGGTCAACGCCGAACCGGTGTAGAACTCCGAAAGCGTGCCATGGAATTTGTTGGTGCCGGCCTTGGTGAAGACTTCGATCAGGGCGCCGCTCTGACGGCCCTTTTCGGCCGAGAAACTGTCTGTACTGATTTTCATTTGAGCCACACTGTCGGGCTCAGGCGTCAGATTGGCGATGCCATCCCGAGAGTTGCCGTTCACGCTCGTGCCATCCACCTGGTATTCATTGGCCTCCTGCCGCTGCCCCGCGCCGATGATCTGGAAGCCTGGCTCGGCATTGAAGCTGTTTGTTCCCTGCGACCCCGAACTGCTGGCGCCCCCGAAGGAACCCCCAAGCCCGGTGACGCCAGGCGCCAGGGTGGCGACGCTGGCATAGAGGTTCTCGCCGACAAGTGGCGCGTGCTGCACGGTCTGCTGTTCGAGTACGCGGCTCACGGTTCCACTGGTGGTCTCCACAGCGGAGGTGGTTGCCTGCACTTCAACGGTGGACTCGGTGGCGCCGGGAGCCAGCTTGGGATAGACGGTGCGCGTGTCGGTTCCTTCGATATTGATGTCCGTCTGCTCCCACTTGGCGAAGCCGGGCGCGCTAATGATCATCTGGTATCGTCCTGGGGGCAGATGCGTAATCTGGACGAATCCCTGGTCATTGGCCGTGGCGGACTGCACGACATGTGTCTCCTGGTTGGTAAGAGTCACTTGCGCCGCGGGGATCACGGCTCCGGTGGAGTCGATCACCGTCGCCTCTATGCCGCTGCTGTACTGCGCGCTGGCTCTAAAAGCGGTGGCCAGGAAGAAGACAGCAAGCAACAGCACGCTTGTCCCGCTACTGAGGGTTTGATTTCTGCGACGCATAAGGGCTCTCCAAAGGGAATTCATGGAAGCCGATGCAAAGGCGCCGGCTTTTTGAAAGCTTTCAAACTAAATCGAGAAAAGACTAGTATCGCAATTGGAAAACTGTCAACAGAAAAATTCAGCCGAGCATTTGCAGCAGGCGGGAACCCATCCATTCGAAGGACTGCCAAATTCAAATACCACCGAAAAACCACTCTGTACGAGTGGCACTTCCTTAGCCTGTTTAGCCCTGAGTAAGCTCAGCTTAAGCAGCCGTCGGGGTGGGGTGCAGATAGCGGCGATGCCAGAAGCTTATCGTTGCCACCGGAAATCAGCCGAAATCACTTACGGCGCCCACCGGCCGAGACCTTCGCGCTGAACCCGGGCGCTTTCAACTGCGGTATGTGTGCTTCTGCAGGAACGCCGATTGAATCGCGAATCTTGAGTGCTGTCTCAAGCACGATTGTCTTGTTTGGTCCGTCGTCGCCGCGCACTCGATCGATGAGGATCTGGGTTGCGGCCACACCCATCTGGTACCCGGGCTGCGAGACAGAAGAGAGCGGCGGGCTGGTCATCTCCGCCAGCTCCAGATCGTCAAATCCCATCAGCGAAATATCTCCGGGGCAATGGATGCCGGCTTCCCGAAAGGCCTGGAGCGCGCCGAAGGCGATCATGTCATTTGCAGCGAAAATGACGGTCGGGCGGCCAATCATCCGTAACAGGAGCATGGTTTTCGTATAACCGCCGTGCTTGTCAAAGGTGGACTCCTGAATATATTCCGGTCCAATGTGCAGCCCCTTTTCCTGCAAGGCCCGCCGGAAACCCTTGAGACGGTCCTGCGAGTTGGTAAGGTGCCGGGGGCCCGTAATCATTGCCGTTTTTGTGTGTCCCTGCCGCAGGATGTAGTTCGTCGCCTCATAGGCGCCGCGCTCATTGTCAGCGGTCACGCTGTCGCCATTCCAGTCGCGCGGGAGCCGATCCACACAGACTACCGCCGTGCCCGCTTTGCGATAGGACTCTGCCTGCGCCGTGATATCGCTGAAGTTGGAGGGAATGACAATGAGCCCGGAAGGCAGATAGGTCCGCAGTTCGTTGAGGTGAACGATCTCCTTCGCATGGTCGTTGTCTGTGTTGCAGAGCATCAATCGAAAACCGTTATTGAATGCAGTGTCTTCCGCTCCGCGAACGACGGCTGGAAAGAACGGATTGGTAACGTCGGGAATGATCATCCCGATCATGTTGGTCTTGTCGCGCCGGAGGCCGCGTGCCAACTGACTCGGCTGGTAGCCGGCCGCCTCGACGGCCGCCATCACGCGTTTACGCAGCGGCTCGCGAACAGCGGCAGAGCCATTGAGGACGTGAGACACAGTTCCAAGCGAAACGCCCGCCATTTTCGCGATCTGCTTCATGGTGGCCATCGAATGAATTCCTCCGCGAAGCTTAGAACTCGGACCGCACGGCTCCGCTCCGCTGTCTGCTTGACGATCGCCTTGGTACAGTGTCGCATAGCACGCTTGGGCGGCCCGGCGTGACGCTCGTCCGGGAACCGGTGGAAGTGCTTGCGGCAACTTTCCTTGACAAAAGGAGTCAAGGGTATCTAACCTGCGAAGGTCTTGAAAGCTTTCATTTTAGCAATACATGCAGAATAATCACGCATGTATTGCCATGCTTTCGGCTTTCACCACCCTGAGTTGCGGGTAAGCCGCAGCAAAGAAGCGGGAAGGAGCTCTTGCCCTTGTTCCAGCCTCAAAGTTACCCACTCGTTCTGACCATGATGCTGTTGAGCATGCTCTGCTGGGGCTCTTGGGCGAACACGATGAAGCTCTGTCCAGGCTATCGTTTTCAGCTTTTCTACTGGGATTACGTACTTGGCCTTCTGCTTGGCGCGCTGCTATGGGGGCTGACGCTCGGTAGTCTGGGCGGGGACGGCCCGGGCTTCTTCGCGGACCTGGCTCAGGCCCACGCTTCGAGCATATTGTTCGCTCTGATCGGCGGAGTGCTGTTCAACATCGCAAACCTGCTTCTCGTCGCAGCCATCGAAATCGCCGGATTGGCCGTAGCTTTTCCCATAGGCATCGGCTTGGCACTCGTCGTGGGCGCCATCAGCAGCTACATTCTTGCGCCCCAGGGCAATCCATTTTTGCTTTTCGGGGGTATCGCCCTGGTAGTGGCCGCTATTGTTTTCGACGCGGTCGCCTATCGCCTGCGGGAGAAAGAAAGACGTTCGCTCAGCGTGCGTGGAATGGTCATTAGCCTGGTGGCAGGATTACTGATGGGCAGCTTCTATCCGTTTGTCTCGCGGGCCATGTCTGGGGCGGACGGAATGGAGCCTTATGCGACCGCATTCATTTTCGTGATCGGAGTCGCACTTTGTGCCATACCTTTCAATTTCCTGCTTATGCGCGCTCCACTCGATAAGAGTACGCCGCTGAGCCTTTCAGGCTATAGTGCGGCTCGCGGATCGTGGCATATGTGGGGAATTTTGGGGGGAGGAATCTGGTGCACGGGAGCGGTTTTTAATTTTGCCAGTTCTCGCGCGCACGCGGTCGGTCCCGCCGTTTCGTATTCCATCGGGCAGGGGGCGACCATGATTTCGGCCGCCTGGGGGGTATTCGTGTGGAAGGAATTTGCGCAGGCGCCGCGTCGTTCCAAGACATACCTCACATGGATGTTCATCTTGTTCCTCTGCGGGCTCAGCGCCATCGCACTCGCTCCAGTTCTTATGAGATAAGCGGTTCGGGAAAGTTGCAGGGGGGCACGATGCCGGGGGAGACGAAGCCGATTGTAGTTGTGGGCAGTATCAATATCGATCTAGTTGTCAACACCACACGCATGCCGGTCGCAGGCGAAACGCTGGTGGGCAAGTCTTTTCAGATTCATCCTGGAGGCAAGGGCGCAAATCAGGCGGTCGCCGTCGCGAGGCTCGGTTATCCAGTGTGCATGATCGGGAGATTAGGTGACGATACATTCGGCGATCAGCTGCGCAGTCACTTGGAAGGCGCCGGGGTCAATATCGATGGAGTGGCAACCTCGCCCGGGAGTTCCGGCGTGGCTGTCATCGTGGTCTCCGAAAGCGGTGAAAATAGCATCGTAATTACGCATGGCGCCAATGCGCTGCTGACGCCCCAGGATATTGAAGCAAATATCAACATCATTCGTTCTGCGGGCGCGGTGCTGACGCAACTCGAAATAACTCTCGGAACGGTAGAGTATCTGGCGCAGGTGTGTGTGCGTGAAAATATTCCGCTGATCCTTGACCCTGCGCCGGCGAAGAAGCTGCCCGCTGCGTTGTTGCGCGCCGTGACCTGGTTTACGCCAAATGAGACAGAGACAGCCTTCTTTCGCGACGCAGCCAACGGCGCGCTCGAATTCGGCACTTTCGAGGCGACGGCGAAGAGCTTTTTGCAACAGGGTTTGTCCGGAATCGTGCTCAAGCTGGGTGCGCGTGGCGTATACATTGCCTCCCAAGGCGGGATTAGCGAGCGGTTGCGGTCCTTTCCGGTGCAGGCTGTCGACACAACGGCAGCTGGAGATGCTTTCAATGGTGCTTTCGCTGTCGGTCTGCTCATCGAGAAAGATCCGACGGCCAGCGCACGCTTTGCCACGGCAGCTGCCGCTTTGTCTGTGACCCGCGCCGGTGCACAGCCGTCGATGCCAAGCAGGCCAGAGGTCGAGGCACTGCTGGCAACTCACACGAATATGCACTCAAAGAACCTGGAGGCCGCCGGCCAGGAGGAGACATCATGATGACGAGAAAGCCTAAGACACCATCCTTACGACTCGTTTCTTCACTGCCGCTTGCCGCGGTGATCGCGTTCTCAGCTTACGCCCCAGCTTACGCCCAGGACTTCCGCTATCAACCGCACGAACAGCAAATACCACCGCCTGCGTGCCTCACCATGCGCTATCCATGGGAAGGCGGCAGTGAACCCTGCGCCGCAGGATCGCATGCCGAGTGGTTGAAGGCGATCACCGACTGGCGCACGGAGCGACGCATACGCGTTGGCTATGACGGCGCCCGTTATGAGATGCCCCCGCTCAAGTGGACGCAATCCAGTTTCATTCAACCGCAGATGATGGTGCACGACCGATACTTCTACGATCCGGTCGCGGGCAAATACACAGTAGACCGTTATCTGGATGATCTCGAGAAGCGTTACGGCGGAATCGATGCAGTGTTGATTTGGGCGACCTATCCGAACATGGGCATCGATAACAGAAACCAGCAGGATATGGTCCGGTCGATGCCTGGCGGCGTGGAGGGCGTCAAGAAGATGGTGGCCGACTTCCACAGGCGAGGAGTACGTGTATTGTTTCCGATCATGATGTGGGATCAGGGCACGCGCGATCCCGGCATGAGCTGGCCCGCGGCGACGGCTGACTTTATGGGGGAGATCGGCGCCGATGGGGTGAATGGCGATACTCAGGATGGCGTTCCCCTTGCATTCTCCGTTGCTGCAGACAAGAGCGGCCATCCGCTGGCTTTCGAGCCGGAGAATGGTCCTTCGGATGAAGCGCTCGCATGGAATGTGCTGACCTGGGGGCAATACAAGTTCCAGTTCGCTCCCACTGTGGACAAGTATCGTTGGCTGGAAACACGCCACGAAGTCAATATTCAAGGCCGCTGGAATCGCGATAAGACAGATGACCTCCAATTCGCCTTCTTCAACGGAGAAGGCTGGGAAAGCTGGGAGAATGTGTGGGGGATCTGGAACGGAGTGACGCCGCGCGATGCCGAAGCTACCCGCCGTATGGCAACGCTGGAGCGAGGCGTTGCACCCTTTCTTGTGAGTGCCGGGTGGGAGCCTCTTTATCCCACTCGCATGTATGGCGTCTTCGCCAGTCGATGGCCGCTTGAAAGTCGCACCGTCTGGACGATCGTGAATCGGAATGAGTACGACTCCGACGGGGCACAGATGACGGTGCCGTATAGAGCCGGGGAACGCTACTTCGATCTATACCATGGCGTGGAACTAAAGCCGCGGAAGGAGAGCGAAGTTGCTGTGCTCTCCTTCCCGATCGAGGCCCATGGCTTTTGCTTGATTCTGGCCACGCAAGGCGAACCTGACGCTGCCATGCAGGACTTGATGTCGCGCATGAAAACGATGACCGCCCAACCGCTCCGGAGTTTCTCACACGAATGGAAGGTGCTTCCTCAGCGGCAGATCGAGATGGCCGCCACGAAACCGTTATCGTCGGCGCCGGAAGGCATGATTAGGATTCCTGGCGGCGCTTATTCGTTTCGTGTGCAAGGCATCGAGGTGGAAGGCTTCGATGATATTGGTGTCGATGTGCAGATGCCCTGGGAGGATAGTGCACGGAGGTTTCACGAGCACCGAATGGAATTGAAGCCGTATTACATCGACAAATATCCGGTAACCAATGCTGAGTTCAAGAAATTTCTCGACGCGACGCACTACCGTCCGAAGGATGATCTGAACTTTCTCAAAGACTGGACGAATGGCTCGATTCCTTCGGGCTGGGAGAACAAGCCGGTGACCTGGGTCTCGATCGAAGATGCGCGTGCTTATGCAGCGTGGACAGGCAAACGATTGCCCCATGAGTGGGAGTGGCAATTCGCGGCGCAGGGAACTGACAGCCGGATCTATCCCTGGGGCGATACTTGGGAGCCGTCGCAGGTGCCACAGACACAGCGTGGTCAAACGATGCAGGGGCCGGACGAGGTCAGCGCTCATCCCGGCGGCGCGAGCCCCTTTGGCGTAATGGATATGGTTGGAAACGTATGGCAATGGACGGACGAGTATTCGGACGACCACACTCGCGGAGCTATTCTACGAGGCGGCAGCTACTACCAGCCGCAGGGATCCATCTGGTATTTTCCGCAAGCATACCGCAATGACTATCATGGGAAACTGCTGATGATGGCGCCCAGCTACGACCGCTCGGCGACACTGGGTTTTCGCTGCGTAAGGGATGCGGAGTAGTTCTCAAACTGCAGCGGGTTTGTGATCGGGACGGTAATGCGGTGACATGATGTGTGCTTTATGAGGACACAGTCATGGGGAAACTGCTTTAAAGCAATACGGTACATCCGGGTAAGCTCCGAATGAGAGCAGTTCATGCAGAGCAGACAAGAACCACCCACTATCTGCAGGCATTCCACCAAGAATCCCTGCAAATAGCCAAATCTATCAGATCGCCGTAGCTGTGAAAATGCTCTAGAAGTAGAATTTCGCCACCATTTCGACAATCCGGTGCCCTTGCTTGTAATTCGTAATCCCAAACTGCGAGTTGGTCTGCGTCATAACGCCCCCGGGGGTCGCCTGCACAAAATTCAGTGTCAGATTGTTCGAATTCGGGAAGGAGTACAACGGGTGATTCAAAAAGTTCTGTGCTTGCGCCCGAATCTGCAGCCTCATCCGCTCGCTAATCTGGAAATTTTTGAAGACCCCCAAGTCGGAGTTAAAGTAAGCTGGTCCGTAGAGTGCCGGCAGCACTGTTGGACCGTTTTGGCCAACCACCGACGGTGCGGCGAAGCAGTTGCCATTGATATATTGATGAGGAGCCGGGCCGCCCTTGGGGTTGCAGGTCAGCCGCGGATTGAGCTGTATGTCTGTCGTCCCAAGTATCGACTGGTTGTTGATGGGAATGCCTTTAGCGGCGCCTGGATTGATAACATTCTGCGAACCTGGAAGGATCGCGCCGTTGAGGTGCATGGCGTAATTATAACTGCCCGTATTGCCCGTCAGGTTGGCTCCCGTCTGGAACTGTGTAATCCCCGAAAGCTGCCAGCCGTTCACCGCCCCCGCCACTAACCTGTTCCCCTGAATAGGACTCGGCAGAGCAATCGAATAGACTGCATTGAAAATCTGCCGCCGATCCCCGGGCAGCACCCCGTAGTTGGCTTTCAAGTTAAACTGGTTAAGAGTCGCACCGAAAGAGTCGGTGGTGGGGCTTGTGCCGCCGACAATTCCCATCGCCTTAGACCAGTTATAGTTGAACTGGATGATACTCCCCTTGGTCTGGTGCGCCCAGGTAGTCTGAAACGCGTTGTAATTCGCATACAGATTGTTTACCGCCAGAGGCAGGTCGCCATAGCCCAGATAGGGCCGGTAATTATTCGGGTTTGCCGTCCCCGGATTCGGCGCCGAAAACATCGCCCCCTGCGGAACCAGGTTGATGTTGCTTCCGGCTCCTCCGGTGCTCTGCAGATCTCGACTTACATTGCCGATGTAGGCCAGTTCCAGTAGCCCCGACCACGGGGTCTTTTGCGAGAGCGTGAGATTGTACGCTAGGGTGTTATCCTCCTTGTCATCCGTGCTGCTCACCCCCGCGGGAGTTGACGGCACCGCCGTAAAGGAGGCGTTGCCGAGTTGGCCCGCGACTAGCTGCTTGTTGCCAATGACGGTGGGCGTCAGAGTGATGTTCTCCACTCCCGCCGAGGCGGACAGGCCGGCGCTATACACATCTGTTTTGTAATAAAACAACCCCCAGCCCCCGCGCAGGACAGTCTTGCCTGAGCCGTACACGTCGTACGCGAACCCGAGACGCGGCTGGTAGAAAAGCGGCCGCGTCGGAAACCCACTGTTGGGGACCGATCCCTCTCGGGAGTGCCAAGTGAATCCGCAGAAGGTGGGACCCTTCGCGCAGGCCCCGTTGTTCGCAGAACTGTATTGCGACGGAACGAAGATCGCATACCCGAAGTTATTGCCATCTTTCCACTTCGAAAAATGGGACAGGCGTACACCCGCATCAATCGTGAGTTTTGAAGTCACATGCCATGCGTCCTGGACGAATGTCTCCCACATCCAGCCCCATTCCTTGGCCGCCTCATTAAAGCTATATTCCTGGTAGCTTGAGAGATTGCCGGCAAGCATGTCGGCATAGGCGTCTCCATAGGAGTATTGCGCATTATTGGACGGGTAGAATTGCATGGTGCCATTAGTGGCGCTGCTACCCGGTTGCCAGTTCTCGATCCGCTCGATGAAAAAGCCTGTCTTGAACGTATGCGTCCGCCAGACCTTCGTCACCGTATCGGAACCGCTCGGCATGTACTTATTGGCAAACTCTCCTTTGGCAGGGCCGCCCACCTCAAAGCCCGCGTAGTTGTATACCAGTCCGGCTTCGCTTGGCGTGCCCTTTACACCACCGAAGTTGGGGATTTGCGCCACTCCGTTTTTGAACAAGGTCGGATCGTTGTAGCCGACCTTCTTGCGATCGACTGCATCCGGACTCGAGAACACATTAGGAAAAAAGATTAACGTATAGGCGGCGACCGTCTCGTTCGTCAGTGATGGACTGAATACATGAGTCAATGTTCCGGCAATCGAATCCGAACTGTTTTTCCCCTCGATGTCAGTCGGATAGGGCACCTGGTCGATACTAGCCGCCCACAACTGCACGGGAAACAGCTGGGTTTCCTTCTGGTAGTTATAGCGCACCCAGACCTTGGTGTTATCGCTTATGGCGTAGTCGACGCGGGATGTCGATTGAAGATTATTTTGATTGTAAATCTCACTCTTGACGTAGTTGAAGCCGCCGGTCGCGTTCGGATTGGCATTCGGCGCCGGATACAGCTTCATCAGCGCTTGCATGTTCGGATCGATCAGGTTGGCGGGCATCTGCCCACCCGGCCATGACGCCGGCGCCGTTCCCGGAGGACCGCCGGAAGCCGTTTTCGTACCCAGCTGAGAAAGCGACGCCGGTGAGAAATCTCCGTTGATCATGCCCGGCGTCGGCACCGTCGCCGTCAAATTGCCCGTGTCCAGTACCTGGTAGAAATATTCGAACCCGCTAAAGAAAAACAGCTTGTCGCGATTCTTGTTGAAGCCCGTATGAGGAATCAGTACCGGACCGCCAATACTGGCGCCCGGATAGTAGTATTTGTTCTCCGGCCGCGTGACGCCGATTGCATTCGAATACGAGTCGTTAGAATTCAGATTGTAATTGCGCGCCGTAAAGAAGGCGTTTCCGTGAAAATCAGCGCCGCCTGCTTTGGTCACCGACGTGATTACCATCGGACCCTTCTGATCCTCGGCGCTGAAATTCGATGCCAGCACCTTGAACTCCTGCAGGAAGTCCGAGTTCGGATTCACCGGCGTGTCGCAATCGCAACCCGGATCGGACACGTGCGCGCCGTCGGACACGATGTCGAGTGTATTGCCGGGTAGTCCGTTATAGGAGAAAGCATTGTTTAACGGGCTCTGACTTCCCGCGTTCCCGTTCCCGTTGATCCCGATCGTTTCCCCGGTGTAGTTGGAAGAGTTCGAAATGCCGTTCTGGATGCCGAACCCGGGCATGATCTTCAGATACTCCGCCGCGTTGCTTCCCACCTGTACGAAATTCTGCAGCTGCACGGTGGAGAGGGTCATCGTCCTTTCCCCGGAATCGACTGGCGTGAGAAGATCCTGCCCGCCTGAAACCTCTACCGTCTGGGTCGTGTTGCCTATCTGCATCGGTACGTTCACATTTCGTGACTCACCACCTCCCAATGGGATTCCGCTTTCCTGAAATGTCTGGAAGCCCTGCTGGGTGACCGTCAAGTTATAAGTCCCCACGGGCACCGAGGCGAATGTGTAATATCCCTGATTGTCAGTAACGGTGTCGCGGGAATCGCCGGAATCCGCATTGTGCAGAATTACCTTTACCCCAGGGACGGCGGCGCCGGTGGAATCGGTAACGATGCCTGTCAAGGTCGCAAAAATCGCCTGCGACCATCCGCTTGCAGCCAACAACAGGATTGCCGCAACGACTAATAAGACTCTTCCTTTGTGCATCGACAGAAATCTCCTCAAAAGCGCAGCGAGCCCCACCAAATGGTGGGAAGCCGCACAAACTTATGCGTAGTCGAGCCCTTTATGTCGTAACAGCTTTATTAGTCGGGGCTACCGTATCGCCGAAAAACCTACGCTTCAGCCTGAAGACATGTCAAGGGATTTCTAAAACAATTGCTTATCTCTTGCTACGGAAGCCGTCCATTGTTCTCTGCAACCTCTGTTCGCGTTCGCCAGCAGCCTCCCTTCCAAAACTCTTCCGGCTGGCTTATCCTTGCGCACAGCTTACTGCCCAGGAAGACGTGGTGGGGATCATACGGGTGCGTCCAGGTATTTGCCGGTAGCCCACAAGAAGATTGAATGTACGGATATGTCAATAGAGAGGGAACGTAACCATTGCAGCAACGTGGAGATGAATGTCAATCTTCTCGCTTTCACTTCTGGTGAGTTTATTGAGGGCAGCATCGGCGACCATCCCCTGGACCACAGCCGTGGGAGTCGCCTCCGCGGAGGCAGCAGGCGTGTACGGCTGTAAGGTGCGCAATATTTCAATCTGGCGAGCAACGGCCGCTGCATTCTCCTGTCCCTGAATACCTGCGGAGAGAATCGCTGGCGAGCCAGCGAATCATACAGGCGATCCTGCATGGTGCGAAAGCCGTAGACAACAACGGTGGGGTCCACCGCGTGGATCTCTCTGACGATGGCGGCGGAGAGCCCCGCATCCTCCAATGAGGAACGAACCACCAGGAACATGCCTCGGTCAGGATCCTGCTGAAGCGGGAGATAGAGGGCGATCTTGCCGTCGGTCTCCAGACCGTATTGTTTGACCACACCCACGACGCCGACGATCGTTAGGGCTTCTTGGGATCAAACGGCCACCTGGTTACTCCGGCTTGCCCGGATCTTGTTGGGCAGTGCTCTCACTGCGAAGAGTCTCGTATTTTTGGATCTCCCGCATGGCCTCTTGAGGGCGAGAAGCTTCTGCGTAAGCAGCCGCAAGCTCGTGATGGACGTCGGTTAAGTCGGGATGAGCTTGCTCAAGAGCGACTAAGCGCTCAATGCCGTGGTCGACTTCGCCAGTCCTCACCATCGAGGCAGCATAGACATATGCCACTTGCGGCATGGAGTCCAGCTGAGATTCTATCGGCCGCAAGGTTGAGAGTGTACCGGCGTAGTCGTTCATCAGGAACCGGCTGACGCCCAGCATCGAGCGGATGTTTGTGTCCGCCGGATGCGATTGCAAATAGTGGCTGAGTTGGGACACCGCTTGCTGATACTGCCCAGCAGAATAAGCAGCCTTACCCCAGTTGTAGTCAAGCCCCGGCAATGAGGTGTTCCGGTCCGCGGCTTTCTGGAAGTAGGTCAATGCGGTTGGTAAATCCTTATTGATCGCGGCCGCTACACCCAGGTTGTTATAGCTATCTGCGATGGCAGGACCAATTTTCTTCTCGAAATCATCTATCTGTTCTTCCGTGTTGGTAAATTGGGGGCCTTGTCTCGCGGGTGCCGGTGCACCCGAGCTACCAGTCGGATCGCGCATCAACGCGTCCGCTGTTGGGCCCTGGACCCGCAGGTAATCGGAAAGCCTGTTTCTATCTTGTTCGAGGCTTTGTTGCAATAATGCGCTGGAGATTTGCAGTTCCTTGCGGCCCTCTTCCACGCGGCCGGACTTTACCAGCAACCGACCGAGCAGGTAGTGGGCATTTTGAACCTGGTAACGGTTGTAGGACACGTCGGTTGTCAATGCGATGGACTTGCGCAACGCCGCTTCCGCTTCGCTCGCCCTGGATGTGTGAAGGTAGAGCTCGCCTAAATTAAAGTATGCATCGACGCTCTCAGGTTTCAGCGCGATGGCATGGCGCAAATCCTTTTCTGCCTGCGCATATTGATGCCGCCCAAGCGCGATCTGACCCAAAGCTGCATACGCAAGGGATTCTTTCGGAGAGACTTCGAGCTCATTGTGAAGTTCCCTCTCTGCCGCCTGAGAGCTGCCTTCGCCGCCATCAGCAAGGTAGACAGCGGCAAGCAGGTAATGCGCCTCGGTTAGCCGATGGTCCTTGGTTATTGCGGCCTCCAGTTCCGGAATGGCCTTTTGCGGGAAGTCCGAGTGAGCGTAGGCTCTGCCAAACTCCCGATGGATGATGGCACTGCTACCAAGCGCGCTCTCCATTTCGGAAAATATCCTGGCAGCGGCTGTTTGGTCTCCCATATCAAGACATGCCAAGGCGAGGGCATATCCGTCTTCAAAGTCGGGTTCCAGTGCAACTGCTGCCTCCAGTTGCTGCCTCGCCTCCTGATCTTTGTTCGCTCGCAGAAGAGCACGGCCGAGAATGAGGTGCGCTTTTGCGCTCGCTTTGGCGTTATTGGGATATCCACTTAGGACCTGGCTCGCCAAGGTGTTGGAACGAGTGAGATCTCCGTGCGCGAGCGCTGCCCGGGCGTATTCGATTTGCAGGATGGGCGACCTGGGAGCAAGATACAAGGCCTCTTCAAAAAGCGGCGCTGCCCTTTCGTATTGGCCTGCATGAGCGCGGTCCAGGGCCAACTGGCCCAAAGCATCGGCTATGAATAGCCGGTACTGGTGGGCAGCCTCTTCAAGGTTGCCAGCGGACTGGGAGTTTTGCGCCGCCTCGTAGTGCTGTTTGAGAAGCGCGTCATTCGAGGCATTCGTACCCTGTGCCTGACAATGGACAAACGGTAAGAAGAAGATAATGACTGGAAGAGCTGCGACCTTGACGGACCTCGGTTGCCGACATCGAGCCATCATCTTGTTACACCACTGACCCCGAAGAAGGGTTGCGTAGAGTTAAGGTACGCAACCCTTCACATGACGCCAAAGTTCGATCTAGAAAGCGTATTTCAACGACAGCTGCAGAACGCGCTGCGTATTCGATCCCGCCTTGGTGTCGGTAACGCCGAAGGTGGGCGAGGTAGCACCGCTGCTGCCTGAACCAACGCTTAGGGCAGAAGCCTTGCCCACATAGTCCGTGTTGTAATACAGGTTTAACTGGTTGCCACTGAAGGCAGCCAGGGGATGGTTGACGAAGTTGAACGCGGAAGCGCGCAATGTAACCGTCTGATTTTCTACGATGTGGAAGGTCTTGGCCACAGCCAAGTCTGCATCTATATAAGAGGGACCGCTGAGGTATGGATAGTTACGCGGCCCGAAGGCACCTATTGGGGGAGGGGCAAAACAGGCGGCGTTGACGTGTTGATTGGATCGCAACCCTGCTCCGGGCGAGCAGGTCGTGATCGGCATTATGGCCATAGTTGCGGTTGTACCATAGTAGGTGGGCGCACCATAGCCGGTGCCTACTGCGGTATCTGTCGCTGGTATGCCCGTATAGGTGAGCGCCAATTGAAAGTTGGGACTGCTATTGTTGTTGATGGCCTGCAGGTTTCCGCCTCCCTGCCATGTCGTAATGCCGGAGATCAGCCAGTCGTTCACCAACTCCGAGACGAACGCGTTGCCATGATACCAATTCAGGGCGTTGTAGCTATAGGACGTGTTGATTACATTCGGACGGTCGGTATTCTCTATCCCGTAATTGGCGTGTACTGAGAACGGGTTGATCGCCATGTCAGTGCCCAGGGTTTTGGAGTGGGTGTAGTTGAGATCGAATGTAGTGTGATTCGACCTCTTGACCCAGCTGACCTGGGCGGCGTTGTAGTTTGAATAACCGGTGTGGTTTACCACGTAAATGGAATTGGTGCCGTAGGCGTAGCCATAAGGTCTATAGTCGGCAGCCTTGTTAGGCAAGGGATTTCCGTCTAAGCCGTGGGTAGGGTCTTCGGGGTTTGGAGCGGTAATTCCCGTCACTGGATCGGGTTGGAACAAAGCACCTAAAGGCACCTTGTTTTGATTGATGATGTCGCCGCTAGGCAGAGTGGCGCCGCTGCCGCCGCCCAGCAGGGCATTCGAAGTCTGGTTACCTACGTAGGCCATCTCGAGCAGCGAGTTCCAAGGCAGCCGCTGGGAGACGGTGAAGTTATAACTGTAGGTTGTGGGGACACTGTTGTCGGTTGGGTTGACCGCGTATATCGTGCCCGTACCTGCTGCCGAGGGGACCAACGGTCCCTGGTGCGAACCGATCTGAGATAAGAGCACGGTGGTGTTCCCGGGCAGATAGTAGTTTGCGACGCCCTGCGCCGATCCCAAAGCGCCGCTGTAATCACCCCATTGGTCGCCCCAACGATACGCACCCCACCCGCCGCGGAAAATTGTTCCTCCCGTACCATATAAATCGTATGCGAAGCCAAGACGTGGAGACACCACCAGCAGCGGAGTAGGCATGCCGCTCTTAGGAATGGCGGAATCGATGGCATGCCAGTACAGGCCCGGATTGACCTTGTTCGAACCAAAATCACCGGCCACTTTATCCGGGAAAAAAGCAGGGATGCCAACATTGCCCCGGTCATACCAGCGGCCCATGTGATCGAAGCGAAGCCCGACTTCCAGGGTCAAGCGTTTGGTCGCCTTCCAGGTGTCGTCCGCATAGAAAGAGATGGTCTTATAGGCCATGTCGCCCTTGGGGTTTGAGCTGCTTTCGTTGTAGTTGGTGGCATTACCCATGACAAAGTTGGCGGTCGGGTTATTGGGCGATCCGACCTGTAGGCCGGTAAGGGCATTGCTGGCAAACCCTTTGTTAAAGCTCAGGCTGCCGTTGGGAGTGTTGAAGTTACCCTGATCATTGTTGACCATTTCATAGAAGACGCCAACCTTCAGGATATGTGGGCCCATCACTTTGACGATATTGTCATAAGCGCTGGGCGCTTCCTTGAGCAGGGGGTAGCCTGTGCCGCCGCTGAAGATATCCTGCTGTTCAAAATCCGGAAAAGTCTGGTTTCCGGCGCTGCTGTAGGAGGGAATCCACGGGTCGCCGGTGCCGTAGACGGTTCCATAGCCCGCGCCTGTCGGATAGCTGAGGGTGGATCGATAGACTGCCTTGACGTTAGGCGCGGACGTAGGATTGTTGGCATAACCGACGCTGCCGACCATCTCGTTGGTCAGCGTATTGGTGAATATGTGAGTAAAGTGCCCGGAGAGGACTTTGGATGTTTCCTCTCCTATAAGACTGCCACCGGGGAATGGAATGGAGTTGGAGGGAGTCCAGTAGATGTGCGAGCCGGTTATGCTGCTGTCGTACCCTCTCTGATAAGAGACAAATATCTTCGTCTTATCGCCCAGGTTATAGTCCACACGGCCGCGCCAGAGCCAGCCGTTGTGGAGCCCCGGCAACACGGAGAAATAGTTGTAGTTGCCAGGCGTGGTGGCGGCATTGGCATTGGCTGCGGGCCAGATTTTTGCTAGAACCGCGGCGCCCGGGTCCAGGAACTCCGGCGGAATCATGCCCGCCGGCCGGCTGCCCTGTCCAACCACACTTCCATCAGGCAGCTTGGTTCCGGTGAGGTCATTGCAATAGGTGCCAGTGTTTCCCGGGCCAATGCCGCCAGGGCAGGCGGCCACGTTCGCGGAGGTGGCACTGAAATTGCCCGCCAGCATGTCCGCAGTAGGAATATAGGAGGTGAATTGGGTGGCGTTGCCGGTGTTCTGCCGAATGCTCTCGTAGCCAAACCAGAACAGCAGCGATTTGCGAGTGAACGGGACCGGCCCGCCGATATTGCCTCCGGGATAGTAGTAGTAGGAGTGTCCCCTCTTGGTGTCGTTGTGATTGCTGACCCAGTCGTTGGCGTTGAAGGCATCGTTGCGTCCGTAAAAGTATGCGGATGCATGGTAGGCGGCAGTGCCGGATTTGCTGATGCTATTGACGACTACCGGACCGTGGGATACGTCTGCTCCAAAGTTCGACGTTTGCACACTCACTTCCTGAACCATGTCTGGATTCATGGTGGCAATGGACCAGCAGTTGCAGCCCGGGTCGTTGATATCCACCCCATCGGCCAGGTTGGCCGTTCCCCCCTTATTGGGCGTCCCATTGGTGTTAAGACCAGCCCCCAGCGGGCTCCCTTCCACGCCTATATTCGCGAAGTTGAATTGCAACCCATTGCCGGTGCCGTTGGGCGTACTGGTCACTCCGGGAAGTACTTTCAGGAGTTCGGTGACGTTGCGGCTCTCGAGGGCGAGATTTTCGATGTCTTTGGAGTCGAGCACAGCACCGCGCTGGCCATTGTCGGTTTCGAGGATCTGCGTGACCGCCTCGATGGTAACGGTTTGCGACGCGCTGCCGACCGACAGCGCAATGGTCGGCAATTGCACATGGTCCCCGGCATTGATGGCTATGCCTGTCCGCCGTGTTGACTGGAAGCCCTTGGCATCGACTTGAACTATGTAGGAACCCGGCAAAAGGACGGGAAAGGTGAAGTTGCCGTTGGCGAGGGTAACGGTTTCCGTCTTGTCCTCGGTTGCCTCATTGACGGCCGTGACGTTCGCACCTGGAACAACCGCTCCTGTCTGGTCGTTGACGGTTCCGGTGAGCGTTGCAGTGAGTTGTGGGTACAGGTTTGCCGGGAAAGCCAGCAACAGCGCCAGCAGCAGCATGACTCTTCTACTCCAAGTCAGCAGCGAGCACGACCCACTCTTATGTCTCATGTGATAACTGTTTTCCACGTCGCCTCCTAAGAACCCGTTGACCCTGTTACAACCTCACCCGTGCCGGGTGGGATCTTCTCTATTCACTGTTTTTCTGACCTGCAACCCTGTGGACTGAGCCCTGATTTGCCGGCGATGACGCCTCGATGAAACCCGATTGACGACCGTCAAACGTTTTTATTGAGCTCTGTGAAGCCTTCCGTTTACCAGGCACGCGCACTCTACGCGCGCCTTGCACGAGGGCGGAAGGTTAATCTTGTACGGGCAATGTTTCCTCCGGGCGAGCCGTGTACATGATTGGTTTATAACGGGGTTACCGGAGTGATCGCGGCTGTTACAGGAGAGAAGTAACAGTTGCAAATGACCGGATGCGGACGTAAGATCAGGACCGCAAACGTTCGAGAAAGACCAAAAACGTTTTCATGAGGGTCACTATGTTGGAAGGTGGCGTTCTGTCTCCTGCCCAGGAAGAGCGCGCCGAACTCGATGCGGTGGCGGAAGCGTTGTCCAGATCTCCGCGGCTGGCCAGCCTGCTGGCATACATGGGCGAGAAGTATTTTCGGGGTGAGAGCGCTCAGCTCAAGGAATACAACATTGCCACTGAGGTCTTTGGGCGTCCGGCGAGCGTGTTCAACCCCACCGACGATGCGATTGCCCGGGTTGAAGCTCATCGACTGCGAAAGAGACTGAAGGAGTATTACGAGGCAGAGGGGAAAGACCACTCGGTACACATCACTATCCCTGTCGGGACGTATGTCCCGGTTTTTACGCACCGATCAGGATTAGCGGAAACAGTGTCTCCCGCCGAAGAGGCCCCAACGACGCAAGCAACTGCCGCCCTTCCAGGCACGGAAGGCATTCAATCGCAAGCACCGATCCAAACAGTGCCGCTGTGGCACAGGCGGCATGTTTGGCTTTACGCGGTAGTTGCGGCTGGACTCATCGCGGCGGTTCTGGGAATTCGCCACCTGCGCCGGCCCCAGACAGCCGCAGTCACGGCCCCCGGCGCACAGAGCCAGGCTGAAGCGACTCTCCCACAGGACACATCCCCTGCCGCCGCATCGGTGCCGCTTCGTCTGATGGCGGGTTACGGCGGAGCCGCTCATATCGATAGCTCCGGCGCCGTATGGGACGCGGATCGCTACTTTCAGGGCGGACGGCCTTCGCGCCGGGGCGCGTTTTTCACCGGGCGCACCGCGCGTCCCCTCTTGTTCGAACAGTGGCGAAGCGGAGAGTTTTCCTACGATATCCCGCTAAAGCCAGGAGTCTATGAACTGCATCTTTATTTCGTCGAATCCGGTTACGGACCAGGATTGGACGCCAACTCAAGCGAGGACACCTTCTCTGTCAAGATCAACGGAGACCGCGTGCTCTCGGGATTTGACATCGAATCAGACGCTTTGGGTCCGAACGTTGCGGACGAACGCGTGTTCAAGGACATACATCCGGCAACCGACGGTAAGCTTCATATCGTGTTTGAGGGAGAAAAAGGCATACCCCTCGTCAATGCCGTTGAAGTGCTGCCGGGACTGCCGCACAAGCAGATTCCCATACGTCTGGTCACTCAGCAAACTTCGTTTACGGATCATGGGGGACAATTTTGGCGTCCGGATGACTACTATCTCGATGGTCAATCCTCCCCTCCAGGGGGTTCTGTTTCGGGAGGCACCGATCCTGAACTGTTTGTCGCAGAGCGATACGGCCATTTTACTTATGCAATTCCCGTTGACACGCGGGGCCACTACACTGTGATCCTCCATTTCGCCGAATTTTACTTCGGTCCCCAGGCTCCCGGCTCCGGCGGTGTCGGCAGCCGCTTGTTTAATGTGATGTGCAATGGCACCATGCTTCTCGACCACTTCGACGTCTTTAAGGAAACCGGCAGCCGCCACGCGATTGGGAAAACTTTCTATCACATAAGACCGACAGCCCAAGGGAAGTTGAATCTAACTTTTGAGCCCGTTGTTAATAATGCGACCATCTCCGGTATTGAGGTTCTTGACGAATCTCAATGACCAAGAATAACCTCTTGCGCGCCATCTCTCATTCCTAACGCAAACTGTCCCTTTAACTTCCAGGCAGTAACAGCGGAAGTGGCCGCGTCGTCCCCGTGGTGGCCGGTCGAGCAGCCAGATCGGGATGGCTGTCAGCTATATTCTGGTTGCGAAGCACCACGACAAGACCGGAGGTTGTCCATCGCTTTACGATGTGTGTCTTCGCGCACTCACCACAAAGCCAAAAAAACTTGCTGGGTAAGGACCTCATCGCGAATGCGCCATCGTCTGGCCGGAACTGATCGTCAGCATGCGATTCCAATTCG
>Ga0182024_10006280_pt1 | contig 26183 bp, 19 predicted proteins | sample P32metaG_FD_120480 | JGI IMG/M metagenome (GOLD analysis project Ga0182024, IMG submission 120480) | Permafrost microbial communities from Stordalen Mire, Sweden - P3-2 metaG (Illumina Assembly) | ecosystem: Environmental > Terrestrial > Soil > Wetlands > Permafrost | place: Sweden: Stordalen... | reverse complement strand
GGCGCTCATCAGAGAATTAGAAGCTCTGGTGCCGCCCAAATCGGAGCTTGTCAAACGGAGAAAGGCATCGTAGAGTGGGTTGCACGGGAGCCGCTAGTTTCAACGGAGATCCGGGCATTCCCCGCGTTCGGCTCGACCGCGCCGACTGCTCGCCCAGGCGCACCCGATTTAGTGAGTCAACGTATAATCGTTGGCTCACCATATGACGAAGTTATACCCTGTACGAACTCATCACTCGAAGGTTGCTGGCGTTCCGAAAAAGTTTGACCTCAACAAAGAATTGCGGACCGCGGACTCTATCTGCATAGCCACGGCGTTTGCACGAGAGAGCGGATGGAAAATCGTTCGCGACGCCATACTCGACGGCGCCAACGTCTGCTGGAGCGGATTGTGGACGTACTTAATCGTCCGACCGCAGAAAACGGCCCGGTATCAAGCTAGATCGATCCGTCCGAGCCCGTAGGCCGCTGCTGAGCGTTGGGGACCTCTGGGCCGTCCCGTGCTGGCAGATGGCACCTCACGGCCCCGCGACCGTTCCCTAGCGACCTGGGGTAACTTGAAGGACGCGTTGCTGCGAATCGATGGTTTTCAGTTCGTCGCGCACGCGTTCGAGATCCGGTGGAAGCGCCAAGTCGTACATCCGGCTCCTCTCAAATATTCCATCCAGGATCAAGCCCAACATAACAAGCCGCTGTTGGTTTTCATTCGCTTCCGGTGACGCCCGGTTTGCCATTGAAATCGTCTGCTCGATTCCGCCCTTGTGCAAGACTTGCATGCCTTCCAGGAGCTTGGTGGCTGTGGCGGCTTTCAGGTGGAGATCGTCCGACGCCAAGGCTTCGTCATACGCGCCGATCGCTTTTGGCACCAAGTCCAACAACTGAGATTGGTACCGGGCGATGGTCTCGAGCACTTCCCGCTGCGACAAGATGCGCCCAACCGTGTCGCGGCCAATGCCTTCACCTCGGGCGATCGCTCGCTTCGATTCTCCGTTCAGATGCCGAGATACTACGCGTGCCTGCACAGGCTCGGGTGTGTACGGACCCCGGCACTTTGGCTCTATTTGGCATCGTTTGATACTACTTCGGCTCACGGGCACATGGTACCGCCGAAAGCGTCCTTCGTTAAGGAGGACAGGGGAAGGGCGGCAGCTCTTTGGCGGACGCTGCACTGGGACCTCTATCGGTCTGTCGGCTCGATTCGGACCGCCGCAAAATGCACCTGCTGCCAGCCTTGTCAAACAAATCGTGCAAGAATTGCAGTACGCGACGTCATGAGCGAACATTCAAAGATCGAGTGGACGGAAACGACGTGGAACCCTGTTCGCGGCTGCACCAAGATCAGTCCCGGCTGCAAACACTGCTATGCCGAAACCTTCGCCGAACGTTTCCGCGGCGTGCCGGGGCACCCTTACGGGAACGGGTTTGACCCACGGCTGATACCCGACAAGCTTCTCGAACCCTTCCGCTGGACCGCCGCGCGAACCGTTTTCGTCAATAGCATGAGCGATCTTTTCCAGGACCCCATCCCTGATGAGTATATCGACGCCGTGACGTCGGTCATGCTGCGGGCGCACTGGCATACGTACCAGGTGCTTACGAAGCGGGCCGAGCGACTCGGGAAACTGCTGAGCAGCAGAATACACGAGGGTGGAGCCGCCAAGCACATCTGGTGGGGTGTAAGCGTCGAGGACCGCAAGTACGGCATTCCGCGAATTGGCCAGCTCCAGGAAGCCCCGGCTCACACCCGGTTTCTCTCGATAGAGCCGCTTCTCGAAGACCTCGGACGAATTGATCTGACCGGAATCCACTGGGTCATTGTCGGCGGGGAAAGCGGCCCGGGTGCACGCCCGATGCGCAAGGAATGGGTCGAAGCGATCCGAATACAGTGCGACGCGGTGGGAGTTCCGTTTTTCTTCAAACAATGGGGCGGTGTTCAGAAAGGCAAACACGGCCGTCAACTGAATGGACGCAGCTACGACGACCTGCCGCCACGCATAAAGCACACAATTCCGAGGCGCATCCAACGCGCCAAAATCAGCGCGAGCCTCACTTCGCTGGCAGCCGGTTGGACGGATAGTCCTCTCGTTCATCTAACCCCACGACATCGCACTCACGTGGCATAGGCCACGCGCGGACAGCTTTCATCCAGGGCATAGCGGCTTCCTGAACATGATCCGACCTCTGTGCTTCAAGCATTTCTTGGTATTATTGTGGTTACTCCCCCGGAAGCAGGCGGTTTATTATGGCTGATGTCAGTTTTTTTGACACGCCCACGATCGCATCGCGCAAAAAGCAACGCATCGTGAGCAAGTACCTCGCAGGGTGGGCCAACATCGTCCTCCCGCAAGCCCGCACGCATGAAGGCAGGATGATGTACGTGGACCTCTTCTGCGGTCCTGGACAATATGAGGACGGCACGCCGAGCATCCCTCTCCTGATCCTGGAGCACGCTGTCAACACTCCTCCTTTGCATGACATGCTCCAAACCGTCTTCAACGACGAAAACCCCGCCTTTGTTGAAGCACTCACCGCGCGTATCGCGCGCATTCCAGGCATTGACCGTCTGAAGTACAAGCCCGTCTTACGCAATCGCACCATTGGGCAGGACACCATACCGCGCGTCAAGAGCAATTACGTGCCTACGCTCTACTTCGCCGACCCGTGGGGCTATGAGGGCGTCAGCATCGATTTGATCGACGCAGCACTGTCTCAATGGGGCAGCGATTTCATGTTCTTCTTCAATTACAACCGGATCAACATGCATCTGGGAAGCGACGTCATGTGCGGTCCGATCAACGAGTTCTTCAGTCCGGGACGCGCCGAACAACTTCGGCAAACTATCGCGCCCTTGGGCCCCGTGCAGCGGGAACAGGCGGTTCTCAAGGCAATGAAGGACGCCGCGAAGGACCTCCGAGCCCAAGCGGGAATCTTCACCTACCGAAGCGAAACCGGATCGCGTTCAACCCACCATCTGATGTGCGTGTCCAAACATCGGCAGGGTATGGCACTCTTTAAGGAGATCAGCGCCAAGGAAAGCACCCGCTTTGATGACGATGTTCCCTCTCTCGACTACAACCCCGCGGCCAATCCTGACCAAACACTACTCTTTTCGCCGTTGGAGCAACTTGAACAAGATCTGGTTACGACCTTCGCCGGAAAAACCGGGCTAACGGCGGAGCAAATCTATCACGACCACCACAATGGCAAACCCTACATCCTGAAAAATTACCGTCAGGCTCTCCTGCGTCTTGAAGAGAATGGAGCCATTCTCGTGGATCCGCCGCGTGCCACCCGCAGACAACCAGATACCATACCAGGCTCCGCTCGAATTAGTTTCCCAAGAGTGGGCTGAGTCCGGCGCACATACGTTTTCATCAGCCCAATGATGTGTACCGCGCGGTCCTTTTTATAATCCTGGCGTTCGACATTCCTACTCGCGCCCGCCTATATAAAAGCCATCGGAGCTGGCACGAGTTCGCCGAGCCCAATGAGGCCTAAAGCTCATGTCTTGCTCGATCTTTCTTGCCGTCCACTCGATGCGCCAGATGGACAAATCAACGGACAAACTGGTGAAAGCTTATACGCTGCAATACCTTAAAAAGGTCTGCAAAACCTTTATTCACCGGTTCGACTCCGGTCCGCGCCTCCAAATTAAACAGAAATCTCAGCTATTGCGGGAGTGATGCTGATTGGCGCATTGCTTTCCGGCCTGCCTTGAAGTCAATCTCGCCAGCCAGCTCCGTCCGCAATCCGTACTTGATTTCGTAACAGAGACGCTTCTCCACTGCGGGTTTTCATGTGGATCAACAGTACAGGGGATCGGGCAATAAATCGGAAGGATCGGGATACCGCCGCCGCGGTGTTTGAATCTAACCTGGAGATGAGAGAAACGGTTCAAGGAGGAACAATGCAGAAACGCAAACTTGGAAAGAGCAACCTGGAAGTCTCGGCTCTCGGGCTCGGGTGCATGGGAATGAGCTTTTCCTACGGGCCGCCCAAAGACAAGCAGGAGATGACCGCTCTTCTCCGGGCAGCCGTGGAACGTGGCGTGACATTCTTCGATACTGCCGAGGTCTACGGCCCGTTCTTGAACGAAGAGCTGGTGGGCGAGGCGCTTGCTCCCTTCCGCAAGCAAGTGGTGATCGCCACCAAATTCGGGTTCGAACTCAGTCCCGGTTTCGATCCCCGCGGGATGAAGGGTGCGCCGGGCCTGAACAGTAGGCCGGAACACATCAAGCAGGCCGCCGAGGGATCGCTTAAGCGGCTCAAGATTGATGTCATCGACTTGCTCTATCAGCATCGGGTTGACCCGAACGTGCCAATCGAAGACGTCGCCGGAGCCGTGAAGGACCTCATTCATGAGGGCAAGGTCAAGCACTTCGGCCTTTCCGAAGCAGGCGTGCAAACGATCCGCCGCGCACACGCAGTCCAGCCGCTCACTGCGCTCCAGAGCGAATACTCGCTGTGGACCAGGACTCCGGAGAAGGAAGTGATCCCGGCCCTGGAGGAACTCGGAATCGGCTTCGTCCCATACAGCCCTCTGGGCAAGGGCTTTCTCACGGGGAAGATCGACGAAAACGCGCAGTTCGACAGTTCCGACTTCCGCAGCACCCTACCTCGCTTCACGCCGGAGGCTCTCAAGGCGAATCAGACTCTCATTCATCTCCTGGCCACCATCGGGAAGCGAAAGGAGGCGACGCCGGCTCAGATCGCGCTCGCCTGGCTGTTGGCCCAGAAGCCGTGGATGGTTCCGATCCCTGGCACCACGAAACTGCATCGCTTGGACGAGAACATCGGGGCAGTCTCGGTCGAACTCACGCCCGACGATCTGCGAGACATCGATCAAGCCGCCTCAAAAATTACAGTGCAAGGGGCTCGCTACCCAGAAAAGCTGGAACAAATGACCGGTCGCTGATACTTCGCACAAGAAAGCAAAGGTTGAAGACAATGGAAATCAAACGAAGTGGTTCACAGCCTTCCGGCAAGGGACCGGCAGAGTATTTCACCGGCACGGTGCGTGTTGACCCGCTGTTTAATCCGCCCGCTCCGGCGCGCGCTTTGGGTGCTAGTGTCACCTTCGAGCCCGCCGCCCGTACCGCATGGCACACCCACCCGGTCGGTCAGACCCTGATTGTGACGGCTGGTTGTGGCCGGGCACAGCGCTGGGGAGGCCCACTCGAGGAAATTCGGCCGGGTGACGTCGTCTGGATTCCGCCTGGTGAGAAGCATTGGCACGGCGCCACTCCCACCACGGCGATGACCCATATCGCCATTCAGGAACAGCTCGACGGCAAGGCGGTTGACTGGATGGAACAGGTCAGCGACCAACAGTACACGGGTTGACGAGAGCTGATACAGGACGGAGCATAAATCTTATGTACAAAGCGGAGGCTTCCGGTCCGGGTCTCCAGCAAAATGTTGCACCCACGCCAGAGAGCCTTGTATCTTGTCATGCTGATATCTTCTGCCGATATCTTCGCCGCCGCAGCCTTAGATAGTCGGCAATAAGCACGCCGAGGCGAGCCGGCTGGACTAAGGATCGATCCGCATTATGCGGCCGCCCCGTCCGGAAAGCCCTGGGCATGCGCCGGGAAAATTATTTTCCTTCTTGATCGGCGGTTTCAATCTTCTTGAGCGCATAAGGCGGTGCAATCCAGGGCGCGACCAGGCTTTCATGTCCCTCGGCGTCGATCGCTTTCACGCCGAACACGATGTCGTCAATGCTGAGACCGGGTAGCGTGTACTCGGTCGCCTTGCCGACGAAGGTCTGCTGTTCCCAGAAAGGCGCGGTGCTGGAACGGATGACGATCGCGTATCCCGCCAAGTCGTCCGCCGGGGAGTCTTTCCAACGCAGCACGGCATCGTAGCGCGACTTGCCGCGCGAGACGGTCGGTGTCTTGTGGCCCTTCGCCGCGCCGGTGAGAACCTCCCGCGTAGTTTCAGGCGGGGGAGGCGCGAGCGCCAGGTTGGCTAGCGCTGCGCCGTTGAACGCACCACGAGGCTCTTTAGCTCCGGGGGGCGTGGTCTTGTCATAGAAGAAGGCGCGCGGGATGCCGATGACGAACGGGCCGAGCGCGTTGGCGTACGAGCGGTTTGTCCGGTTGGAGGGTGTGGTGGTAAAGCCGGTCGCCCGATCGGCCAGGAAAGCGGTGATGCTGGGGAACGTAAACGTGCCCGGCGTAGCCGAGAAATTATCGGTGTTGGCGCGGCGCTCCTCGCCTCCAAACTTAATCGTATGGTTTCCGTGTACCCAGCTCAGCGCGTCCGACGCCACCGCCGTGGTGTCGCCGCGTCCCTGCGGGAAGCCGCTGTTTCCGCCAAACGTGAATGCCCTGGCAACTGTAATCTGGGGAAGCCCGATGGGCCCCGAGACACCGTTGTTAATACCAAAAGCCGCCGGGTTGTCCGTGTTGTCGGGATCGAAGACGATATGGATGCGGTTGCCGCCCAAACGCGCTTCGTTCACCATCGTCGGACCGATGACCCAGGTTTCATTCAGGCTGATCAACTGACGCCGGCCGTTTCTCTGATCGCCTTCGTTGGGGAAACTGTTCCCGTCGGTTGCGAGCGGCTCGTCCCGCGCGTCCTGCTGGATGGCGCAATAGACATTGAGCCGATTGGTATCCGAAAAAATCTGGCTGAAGTTCACCGTGCCCTGTTGAATGTTGACTGGCGCCGTGGTTGTAAAAGAGAACTGGCTGGCGCCGGAGTTCGCCGTGGGAATCAGCGGCAGCAGACTCCTGATAATCGAGTCGCTCGAAGCCTCCGCCTGCGCAACCTGCGCGGCTGTCAGGGTAGGGGTGCTGGTCGGCACTCCCTGGCGTTGCCGTTTCATCCCAGCCGCCCCGCTGTTACCGATGAAGCCAAGAAATCGGGCGAAGCGCTGGGCATTCAAGTGAAGCAGGAGGGCAGCCGCCGGTTACAGCTGGTGGTCAACGAATTCTTCGATTGGCTGCGCGCCAGCCAGCTTGAAACCAACCGCGTCGCCTATTGGTGGGCCAATCGAATGCTCATACCACCGGCGCCGCTCGGAGCGAGCAACACGTACGGCCGACTTGCACTTGAGCTGCCCACCCGGCCACCTTAGCCGGCCTCCGGCAGATGGACCCTCCGGGCGAGCGCCGCCCAGCGCGGGCTCTCCCGCAGCGGCCTCATGAACTGCGCCAAAAGTTTAAGGGACATCACTGCCAATGGATCGTGTTGCTCCAACGCCCTTTGATACCATTCTGCCGCCTGGTCGATTTCCGAACAGATCAAGTGATACATGCTCATGCCGTGCGCGTTCGCACCCTTCAACAAATCGTTCACCTGCTCCTTTTTTCCGGAAGCGGCTGCAATCCCCGCCAATATCCCGGGTATCCATCCATTCCACGGTGCGATTTGCCGGGCTCTTTCCAATGCCGCACGAGCTTCATCGAGTCTTCCTGTAGACAAATAACCGATGCCGATCCATTGAAGGGCGAGCCAGGCGTTCTCATTGATTTCGAGAGCTCTTCGTCCCTCCGCGATCCCCTCCTCGTACTGACCCGTGCCAACCAGAACGGCCGCCAGCATGCTGCGCCACAAAGGGTTCAGCGGGTCCAACTCCAGTGCCTTTTCCATCTCCTCCCGTGCCTCTCGCCATCGTCCAAGAGGAATGAGATGAAAAATGCTGTAGCGCGCGCGAACTTCGGCGGGCACTGGATCGCTCTCCATGGCCCTTCGGAAGTGGCCGGCCGCCTTCTTCCAGTCCCAGTCATAAGCGCCGTCCACGGCGCCGAGCACGATGTGGGCTCTCGGTTCTTCCGGAGAAAGATCAACCGCTTTCAGCGCTTCACTGCGCGCCAGCGACAACGTCTCGCCCGCCGGTCGCAGACCCCAAGCCCCCAATACCAGGTACATGACGCCCAACTCGGCGTGCGGTTCGGCGTATGCGGCATCGAGCGCTACAGCCTGTTCCAGATAAGCTTTGGCCTGTGCAAGCGCTTCCGGCGAATTCCCCATCAGGTAATGCCGGCCTTTCAGGCACGCCTCGTAGGCAGGCAGGTTGGGCCGGTACTGGCGGGTTGCTTCCGGTTTTCGGCCTAGCTTGATCCGAAGCGCTAGCGTGATCGCGGCGGCAATCTCATCCTGGACCGCGAACACATCCTCCATCTCGCGGTCGTAGCGCTGCGACCACAAATGGTATCCGTCCTTCGCATTGATAAGCTGTGCGGTCACGCGAATCCGATTTCCAGACCTGCGCACGCTGCCCTCGAGAATCGTGCTTACCTTCAGCGTCTCCGCGATCTTCGTGATGTCCTGCTCCTTGCCGCGGAACGCAAATGCGGACGTCCGCGCCGTCACTTTCAGATCGGGAATCTGCGCCAGTGAGTTAATGATCTCCTCGGCGAGCCCGTCGCTGAAATACTCCTGTTCCTTGTCCGCGCTCATATTGGCGAACGGGAGCACTGCAATGGAAGGCTGCGAAGCCGCGGGCTTGGTCGAAACCTGTTCGAGCGCCGCCTTCACTTCCGACATGCTTTGAAATCTCCCTGCCGGGTCCTTGCTCATGCACCGCTTCACAATATCGGCGGCGGGAGAATGCAGGTCCGCGGGTTCGTCACGCAGCACCGCGCTCAGGACCTGTGCCATCGAGTCGCCCGCGAAGGCGCGCGTCCCGGAGATTATTTCGTACAGCACCGCGCCGAAGCTGAAAATATCGGACCGCTCATCGAGCGTCTTGCCCTGGGCTTGTTCCGGCGACATGTAGGCCGCCGTGCCCGCAATGGTCCCCGCAACCGTGAGCGTGTCTGCATCGGAGGTAGTCATTACGCGCGCCAGCCCGAAGTCGAGCAGCTTCGCGATTGCCCCCGTGATCATGACGTTGGCCGGTTTCAGATCGCGGTGCAGAATGCCCTTGCAGTGCGCGGCATCGATTGCGCCCGCGATCTGGATTGCGATTGGGATGGCTTCTTCCGGCGGCAAAGGCCCTTTCAACGGCTGCCCTTCGAGGTATTCCATCACCAGATAGTCCGGCCCGACATCGTGCAGCACGCAGATGTTGGGATGGTTCAATGCGGCAATCGCGCGCGCCTCCTGTTGAAACCGCGAGTTATGCTCGTCCTTCAGCCGCTTGATCGCGACGATCCGGTCGAGCCGCGTGTCCCGCGCTTTCCAGACCTCGCCCATGCCGCCCTCACCGATCGGCTCGATCAGGAGATACGGACCAAGCTGCATCTGCGTCGCCCATCCGGCCATCGCTACACCTGCTCCGGCAGATTCATCATCTTCGCCAGCGCCGGCCAGTGGGGACTCTCGCGCAACGGCTTCAGGATCGGCCATGGGGAGTAAACCACCGCGAAGGGTTCCCGTTGCTCGATGGACTTCTGGAACCAAACGGCCGCTGCATCGAGGTCGCCAACAAGAAGCTGGTAGAGGGTCATTCCGAAGGACGGCGCGTTCTCGAGTTTCGTGAGCACTTCTTTCGCCTCATTCCCACGCCCGAGCCGCGTCAGAACAGCGGCAAGCATGCCCATCACACGGGATTGCCACGGCGCGAGCCGGTAAGCTTCTTCCGCTTCCACCAGCGCATCGTCAAACATTTCGCGAACGGCGCATGCCTCAGCCATGATGTAGTGGACCAGCCAGTGATTCTCGATTTCCAGTGCTGCCTGGGCCTCGCTTGCGGCCCGATCGTACAATCCGCTCACATTCAGGTACTGGCACCACATAGCGCGGGCGAAGACGCTCAGCGGATCCTGCTCGACAAGTTTCCCCGACGCCTCCAGCCCTTCCCGACGACGGCCCAAAACCGGATCCAGATAAAAGATGGCTTGTGCTCGTTGAATGAAATAATCTCCAGGCGCCTCGGCCACGGCCCTGCGGTATCGGGAGTCAGCCTCGTCCCAGTCGTAGTCGTAATAAGCCGCTATGGAGCCCAGTGTCGAGAGCGCCCTGGCGTTCGCATTGTCCAGCGCCAGAATCTCATGCAAGGCGGCGCGCATCGCCGGGACAATTTCGCGCGCGGGCCTTACACCCTCGACGACAAGAACGAGTTCGGCCGTCACCAGCGCGAGCCGGGGTTCCACATATTTCGGGTCCAGCCGGATCGCCTGTTCGAACAGTTGCCTGCTTCTTGATATTGCTTCCGCCGTATACTTCGAAAGCTGATATTGGCCCTTCAGATAAGCCTCGTAGGCGGGCAGGGTGGGTTTGTACTGGCGCGCTGCCGGCAGCTCGCTTCCAAGTTTGCCCCGCAACGTTCCGGCGATTGCCGCCGCTATCTCGTCCTGCACGGCAAAGACATCGGCCAGTTCGCGGTCATAGCGCTCCGACCAGATATGCGAGCCATCCGCCGCATCTATCAACTGCGCGGTCACGCGGATGCGATTTCCCGATCGTCGAACGCTGCCTTCAAGGATGGTTTTCACACGCAGAGTCTCGGCGATACCCGTGATGTCCTGTTCCTTGCCCCTGAATGCGAAGGACGAAGTCCGCGCGATGACTTTCAAGCCCGGAATCTGCGCCAGTGCGTTAATGATCTCCTCGGCAAGCCCGTCGCTGAAGTACTCCTGTTCCTTGTCCGCGCTCATATTGGCGAACGGGAGCACTGCAATGGAAGGCTGCGAAGCCGCGGGCCTCGTCGAAACCCGTTCGAGCGCCGCCTTCACTTCCGACATGCTTTGAAATCTCCCTGCCGGGTCCTTGCTCATGCAGCGCTTCACAATATCGGCGGCGGGAGAATGCAAGTCCGCGGGTTCGTCACGCAGCACCGCACTGAGTACCTGCGCCATCGAGTCGCCCGCGAAGGCGCGCGCCCCGGAGATCATTTCGTACAGCACCGCACCGAAGCTGAAAATATCGGACCGCTCATCGAGCGTCTTGCCCTGGGCTTGTTCCGGTGACATATACGCCGCCGTTCCCGCAATGGTCCCCGCAACCGTCAGCGTGTCTGCATCGGAGGTAGTCATTACGCGCGCGAGCCCGAAGTCGAGCAGCTTCGCGCCTGCCGCCGTAATCATGACGTTGGCCGGTTTCAGATCGCGGTGCAGAATGCCTTTGCCGTGCGCCGCTTCGATTGCGCCTGCAATCTGGATTGCGATCGGGATTGCGTCCTCTACCGGCAAAGGTCCTTTCAGCGGTTGGCCCTCCAGATATTCCATCACCAGATAGTCCGGCCCCACGTCGTGCAGGATGCAGATGTTGGGATGGTTCAATGCGGCGATCGCGCGCGCTTCCTGCTGAAACCGCGAGTTATGCTCGCCTTTCAGCCGCTTGATCGCGACGATCCGGTCGAGCCGTGTGTCGCGAGCTTTCCATACTTCGCCCATGCCGCCGGCGCCGATCGATCCTAGTAGCTGATAAGGGCCGACCTGGATACCGGTAGCGAAGGCGCTCATCGTCTCTCGATTGTATTCGAGAGGCAGCATCGCGCGTCAGCGTGTTCAACCGGGAACTGAAAGCGACATTGGCGCCGATCCCCCATTCGTGGGAACATCGTCTTTAAGCAGCAGAAGGAGCTTGCACATGCTTCGACCAATCGAGGCTGTTCTCATCGCGGCCGCCGTGGGCCTCGCAGTCTATCCGACGCAAGCGATCGCGCAGACCGCCGGACCCGCCGCCTGGCAAAACGACCTCAAGCCCATCGCGCCCGCCGATTGGAATTACGATTTTGCCGCCCACCTGCTCGAACGCGCCGGCTTCGGTGGAACTCCGGAAGAAATCCAGGCGCTTGCAAAACTGACGCCCGCGCAGGCGGTGGATCGCCTGGTTCGCTTCCAAGGAACCGACGCCAGCCGGTTGCCGCCCTTCGATCACTCGGGCATTCACGACCCTGGGCTCGAGCCGTTTCCTCCCAGCCGCCCCGCCGTTACCGATGAAGCCAAGAAATCGGGCGAAGCGCTGGGCATTCAAGTGAAGCCGGAGGGCAGCCGCCGATTACAGCCGGTGGTCAACGAATTCTTCTATTGGCTGCGCGCTAGCCAGCTTGAAACCAACCGCGTCGCCTATTGGTGGGCCAATCGAATGCTTACCAGTCCCCAGCCGCTGCGCGAAAAGATGGCGCTGTTCTGGCACGGCCATTTTGCCGTCAACGAGAGCAAGGTCCGCGACTATCGCAAACTGCTGGATCAGTTGGAGCTGTTCGAGGCGCAAGGCACGGGTAATTTCCGCGACTTGATGGTGGCCGTGGCGCAAGATCCGGCCATGCTCACGTTCCTGGACGCGGGCGTCAACGTGAAGGGCGCCGCCAACGAAAATTTCGCGCGCGAAATCATGGAGATGTTCACCATGGGCGTCGGCCATTACACGGAAACGGATATTCGCGAAGCCGCGCGCGCCTTCACCGGATGGAATTACGTCGATCTCAAATTCGTCGTGAACAAGGAGCAGCACGACGACGGAGAGAAAACGTTTCTGGGCAAGACGGGCCGCTTCGACGGCGTCCAGGCGATCGACATCATCATGCAGCAGCCCGCCACGGCCGATTACATCTCGGGCAAAATTTATCGCTACTTCGTGCGCGAGGATCTTTCGCCCGAGCTTCAGAAGCAATTGGGTTCGGTGCTGCGCGACCACGACTATCAGATCGCGCCGCTGCTCGAAACCATCTTCCTATCGCGCGATTTCTACAGTCCAGCATCGGTAGGCACGCACATCAAGAGCCCGGTGGATCTCGCCGTCTCCACCTATCGCAAACTCGGCCTTGCGAATGTTCCGGGCGTCCCCGATTTCAATGTGGCGACAGGCGCGCTGGGCCAGCGGCTTTTTGGTCCGCCCACGGTGGCCGGTTGGGCCGGCGGCAACAGTTGGATCACTCCCGGCCTGCTGCTGGAGCGCGCCAATTTTGGGCGCGACGTTCTGTTTCCAGACATCAATTTCCTTCCGCCGGATCGCTTCACCGGAGATCCCGAAGTGCGGCGTGTGGCCGATCGCATCCGGCAGGGCATGGACATCAGCTCGGCAACGAAGCCGGATGGCAAGAGCGGCGATCTGGCCGAATCGAACATGGCGGCCGACCGCGATGAGGACTTCAACACGCGCTACGGCAGTTTCCGCGGGTGGCAGATGGCCATCGAGCGAGTGAAGCCGATTCCGCGCGACACGGCGCAGATCGATCTCTCCCGGATGATCTTGGACCAGCACCTGAAGGACACAACGCAGGTAGTCGATTACATGATTCACCGCTTTATGCGCGTGCCCCCTGGCGATGATGCGCGTCAAAAAATGATTGTCTTTCTTAACAAAGAATTGGGTACGACGGATATTTCCGTCGCGCAGACTTATCTTGAAGATCCGTTGCGGATGGTCCTGCACTTGATCATGAGCCAGCCCGAGTATCAGTTGGGGTAAGCGGAGTCCACCAATGAAGAAAAATCATTTCTCGTTTTCCGAATCCAGCCGGCGCGATCTTCTGCGCCTCGGCATGTACGGCATCGGAGTGAGCGCGGCGGCGGCTCCCATGCCTCTATTCGCGCAGGCCGCTGCGGCGCTGGCGGGTCAAACCAAATCGAGTGGCAAGATCCTCGTGGTGCTCGAACTTTCGGGAGGCAACGACGGGCTCAATACGCTGGTTCCGTACGGCGACGACGCGTATTATCGTCTCCGGCCCACCATCGGCATCGCGCGCAAGGATGTGCGTCCTATCGACGATCATTTCGGATTCAGCCACGGCATGGCCGGTTTCGAACGTTTGTACAAGAGCGGCCAGATGGCCGTCGTGCATGGCTGCGGATACGAGAACCCGTCGTTCTCGCACTTCACGTCCATGGCTTACTGGCATACCGCCGCGCCCAACAGCGGCGAGCAGTACGGCTGGGTAGGGCGTCTGGCCGATGCGATGGCGCCCGACGCGCCTCCCAATTTTCTGGTGAATATCGATACGCGGCAATCGCTCGCCGTTCGCAGCCGCCGGCACGTGCCGGTGGTCTTCGACGATCCCAACAAGTTTTCGCAAGAGATCTTCTACGACGAGCGTGAGGCGCTGCCATCCGACTCCACAAAGGAACCAATCGCTAATCCTTCGCGGCGATTCCTATTGGATACCGCGCAAAGCGCCAAGCAAGCCTCGGCGCTGGTGCGCGAAGCGTGGTCGAAATATCATTCGCCTGTGGATTACGGTGTAGTGGGACTCGACCTGCCCAAGGTGGCCGCGCTGATCGAGGCGGGCATGCCCACGCGGCTTTATTACACGGCCTATCGCAACAACGCGTTCGACACGCATGTCTTCCAGAACGACACGCATAAACGCCTGCTGACCTACGCCTCGGATGCCGTCGCGGCCTTCCTGAAGGACCTGGAGCGGATCGGACGCGCCGACGACGTTGTGGTGATGGTCTTCTCGGAGTTTGGACGGCGGGTTCCTGAAAACGTAAACCTTGGAACCGATCACGGCGCCGCCAACCTGATGTTCGTCGCCGGAAAACAGGTGAAGGGCGGTCAATACGGGACGGTCCCCAGCCTCACCAAATTGGACGCCGGCGACAATCTGATTTACACCACGGACTTCCGCCGAGTTTACGCGACAATGATTGCCGGATGGATGGGATTGAAAGACACGCGCGAGCTACTGAACGGCGAGTTCCAGCCGTTTGACATGTTTCAGCGCGCTTGAGGTTATTTGATCGCCACGGTCACCGGCGGGCTGGATATGCCTCCCACCGTGAGGATCACAGGCACATTCGGGGCGGATGCGATGCCGGGCGGTACCAGCACATCCACCTGGTACAGGCCCGCGAATCCGGGCGCTAATCCAGAGAAAAGAACCCGAGCCGGCTGACCGCCGATCGAGGCGATAGTGGTGTTCACGGTAGTAGAGAGAGTGCTGGTGGGCGCGGCCGATCCGGCTGGAATCGGCGGGCTAACTTCGCCTAACCCCGCGCAGTAGATCACCAGTGCATCCCCGGCGCTGGCGGGTGACGCCGGCGTGGCCAGAAATTGTGTCTGATCCGGTTTCACAACCACGATGATGCCGGCTCCTTGGCCACTTTGGTCTTGTGTGAAGACGGCGGGTTGCGCGACGGCTATCGTCATCGATGCGGGAAGGGAATACGCATTACTCTGCTGGATCAATAGTTGTTGCGTCGCGTTCACCGGCATTCCGTAGGGGACGATAGCGTTGATCTGCCCAGTGCTGGTGAATTGCAGGGGCAGAAGTTGATCGCCCATCAGGGCGAGTGTGCCGCCGAGCGCGGTCTCAAGCGGTAGCGCGGGAGAGGAACTCAAACCCGTTGCCAGGTTGGCGCCGAAGATGGAAATGAAACTGCCCGGCGCGACAGCCACGGGCTTAAAACTAGCCGCGCTCACGACGCCTGCGCTGTTCATCACCGGCGTAGTCATATTGGCGGTCACGCTACCGGAGAGTTGCGCCATTCCGGTGAGGGCCGGCGAAGCCACTTGCGCATTCACGGTGATGGTCACCTGCCCGCCGGCGATCTTGTGCGGCGCCCAAGTGGCCGCCCATTGCCCCCCGCCGATGGGCGCCAAAGCAAGCTCCGGGTCGCCGGAGGAAAACGTCGCGTCCACGGATCCGGCAATCATCGGTGCGCCGCAGTTATCCACCACGTTCACTTGCAAAGGCGCGGGCCAAGCGGCTGGAGTCTGAAAGCTGTCGCCGAGAAGAGTGAACACCGGCAGCAACTCGGAGGGCGTGCAGGAACCCAGGGCGCTCGGTTTGGGCCGGAATTGAGACGTGGAAACCGGAGGCAGAACCAGCAGGAGGATTTCGACGGGATCGGGTGCAGGCTCACCCGCGATTTGCACCTGTAGAGTGCCGTTATAAGTGCCGGGTGTCAAGCTGGTTGTGTCTATCGAAACCGTCAACCCAAGCGTTTGATCCGACGGCACAACAGCGCTGGCGGGGCTGACGGAGAACCAGCCATTGCCTTGTTGGAATATGGGTTGCGTGATCAACATCCAGGTGTCGTCCGACGGATTACCCAACTGCACCGTTTGCGGCGCCGGATTCGACCCGGCTCGCGCCACAAAGATGAGGCCCGTGGGATCGATCAGCGCCCTAACATCCACTCCGGGATCCAGGACGTTCAAGACCACCTCCACTAGTTGAGGCGAGTTAGTGGCGCCGGTTGCCGCAACGTCCACGAGTCCGTAGTAGTTGCCGGCGGCAAGCCCCGCTGGATCCACTGCAATGTTGACCGCTGCGGGCGCCGCGGCTGTGCCAGTCCCCGTGGTGGGCGTCACCGAGAGCCAGGTCTTGTTACCAGATAGCGTGGAAGACGTGGCCGTGAACGCGAGTGAACCTGTACCCGAATTGGACACCAGGATCGTCTGCGGCGGCGGCACACCGGTCCCAGCCGTTAAGTGAAAGCGGACGCCGGTCTGCGAGACGACCAGGGTTTGTTGCCCCGAACCCACGGAGCCGTACCCGGTCAGCGTGAACGTACCCGCGCTTCCCGAAGGCGCGAATGTGAGCGTAAAATTGAGCGCGCCCGATATGCCGCTGAACTGGCCCGTAGCGCCGACAATAGTCGCCGTTCCCGTCACCGTGTTGCCGTCGCCGGAAGCAGACTGGGTGGTGGCCTGGAAATAGTCGCCATTAGCGAGACTGATGGTGATGGAAACGGTCACAACGTCCAGGCCGTTGGCCGAAACGTTGGCGATGGCGCTTCCATAAGGGGAAATGGTTCCAGACCCGGACCCTGTCCCGGAGTGTCCCTGAAGAACTTGGCTGGTGGCGCCGCTGAAGTTCAACGTCAGGTCGGTACTGGCTATGCTAGGCGTACAATTCGCGGCAAAAGCGATTAGTAATGCAAATAACGAACGATAAAAGCGCACGTAATTTAGGTTACATCACTTTAGCGCTGTAGAAGCTCTAATAGCGCCGACGATACCGTCTCCGGCTTTTCGCGCGGCAGGAAATGCCCGGCGCCGGGAATGACGCGGCGGGCCACTAAAGACGGGAAAACCGAGCGTTCGGCGGGAGTTACATCGGCTGCCGCGCGGGCCAGCGGATCGGTGGCGCCATACAAAAGGATCGAGGGGGCCGCAATCTTCGGGCGCACCGCCAACTGCCGCTCCATTTCTTGAAACCGCACTTCGCCCGGCGCATTTGCATTCCGATGGCGATAGGAATGAATCACTACGTCGACGAAATCGGGATTGTCGAACGACGGTGCGGTCAGGTTATATTCTTCATCGCTGAAGCGCCAGCCTGGAGACCAGGTGGCCCATAGGAGCTTGCATAGGCTGCGCCGATTTGCCGCCAATCCCGCGCGCCCGCGCTCGGTATTGAAGTACCACTGATACCAAAGCTCGCGTTCTACTTCGGGCGACGCCGGCTGTTGCGGAGCGAAGACGTTCTGAATTGTGTAGCCGCCGACGATCACCGTGGCGCGCACCCGCTCGGGGTGCAGAGCCGCCGCGATGGCCGCCGCGCGTCCGCCCCAATCGTATCCGGCGAGCGCCATTTGCCGCAGACCGAGAGCATCGGCGAAATCGATCAAATCCTGTCCAATTGCAGCCTGCTCGGCCATCCGGGGAGCAGCCGCATCCAGGAATCGCGTCGGCCCGTAGCCGCGCAGATACGGGACCAACACCCGGTAGCCGGCCTTTGCGAGCGGCGGCGCTACCTGGTCGAAGGCGTGAACGTCATCGGGGAAGCCGTGCAACAGGACGATCGGGAAACCTTGCGGGTTGCCGCTCTCTTCGTAAGCGATGTCGAGAACCGGTGTTCGAATCGATCGGGTGGTTGATTGCGCCTGAGCCATAGTGGCGATGCCTGCGGTGGTTGCCTGGAGAAAGCTTCTGCGATTCACGTCAGCGTGTTTCCATCAGCTGCAAGTAAAAATTGTTGGGATCGCGCAGGATGATCACGCGCGGACCTTGCGGAAGAGTGACGGGCGCGCCGCCGGTGGTGATCACCGAAAATCCCGCGCTCTTCAGAGACTCGGTCAGAGCGGCGATGTTGTGCACGGGAAGGCGAAGCATCCCCCTGCCTGGTTCTGGAAAGGCGACTGTCAGGCCATCGTTGACAAGCGCTTTGGTTAGACGAAGTCGAACCGACGTTTCCGGTACCGCTAGCCAATCGCCATCGGCCTTAAGTCCGAGCGCCTCGGTGTAGAGCGCCGCGGTCTTCTGCGCGTCGGTCACGCTAACGCTCAGATCCGCCCCCGCGTTTTCGGACTGTTCGACTAGGACGAAGTAGCCGTCCGGATCATGCAGTATTCCCCTGGGCGCATGGCTCGAAGCTGTTACGCGCAGCAGCAATGTGGCTACACCAGGGTCCGCCATCCTCATCGTTGGCGTTCGCGCTTCGCCCCACTGGACCAGTTCAATCCCCATGGCAGATCCCGGAATCTTGAAAACGGCGGCGCGAAACCGCTTGCCTGGCACGCCGTATAGATTCGCCACCGCCGGATTATCCGTGAACTTGTGCTCGCCCGGAGGCCCCGTCAGTTCCAGGCCCAGGGTGTCATGATAGAACGCCAAGGACCGATCCAGGTCCGAAACGATGTGCAGGAATGGCCCGACTCCCACGATCGGACTGTCGGTCTGAGCCGAGAGCATCGCGGCGCCCAACAAGGCCAATACCGCGCTGCGATGAATCAAGCCCCAGCGGCCTTCCCGTATGTCTTCACCGCGTGCTGCATTCCCGGCAATCCTTCCGCTAGATCCTGCGGATTCATCGCCGGACGCACCGTGACCTTGGCGTTGAAGGCTAGGAACCACGGTTCGGCAACGGTGGTCAGTTCCGAGGAATTCTTCATGTCGAAGAAGATCCAGCCTGTGCGTTCGCCGAAATCCTCCGTGAAATAGGCAGCTTCCGGCTTCAGTTCGGCCACGATTTTCTGAATGGTTGTACCAAGAGTGCCGTTGGCAACAGCGGCATTGCCGGCTTCCACCGGGATGGTTGCTTTCAGTAGCATTCGCATGATTCGCCCCTCCTTCGGGGCTCACCAAATCATACACCTCAAGCTCCACGAGGGATGAACCGGAGCGAAGATTCGTTGATGCAGTAACGCAGATTCGTCGGCTCGGGGCCGTCGTTGAATATGTGACCGAGATGCCCATCGCACCGAGCGCAGTGTACCTCGGTACGCTTCACCAGCAGGCTGAAGTCGGAGCGCGTGCGGACGTTTTCTTCGGCGATGGGCGCCCAAAAGCTCGGCCACCCCGTGCCCGAATCGAACTTAGTATCCGAGGTGAAAACGGCGCTGCCGCAGCCGATGCAGCGAAAAATCCCATCCTGGTGAATCTGATAATAGGTTCCGCTGAAGGCCACGTCGGTCCCTTGCTGGCGCGTCACATAAAACTGCTCGGCGTTGAGTTGCTTGCGCCATTCGCCGCTCGAGTGAACCACCTTCTTGACGCGCGCCGATCCTAGCTTTTGGCCCGAGTCACTGAACTCGACGATGGTGATCTCTTCACTCGAATCGCCCGCCGAAGCGCCGGCATCGGAATCGCGGCTCTTGCGCATGGCTAGGGCTACGACACCGGCAAACGCAAACGGAGCGATCAGCAGCGCTCGCCGCCGCGTGAACTCGTCTTTAAATGTTCCGAGAAATGTTCCGCGCTGGATCGTTTCGAACACTACTTCATTGTCCCACCGGCTGGCTAAGAACTTTCTTCACTTTTTCCAGCAGATGCACCCCGGTGAATGGCTTCGGGAAGATCTCCACCTTGTCCAACTCGGCGCGATACTGCACGCGATCGTCGGCCAGCAGCCCTGCCACCATCAAGATGTGCATGCTCGGGCAGCGTGTTTGCAAGTACATGGCTGCCTGGTGACCCGTGATCGTCTCTACATACGGCGAGATGATCAGCAGATCGGGCTTACACTCCCCGATACGGTCCACCGCGGTTCCCAGATCGCCGGTGGCGATTACCAAGTAGCCGGCTTTCTGCAGAAATTCCTGGATCACCGCGCGCCCCAAGGGCTCGGAAATAAGCAACAGGATCGTGGTCTCCATCGGAGACTTTGCCGGCATGAGCGCTCCAGCCTTAGTGTAAACAAATACCACGTCTAAAGATTCTGCGATATCAGATTGCTAGGGTCCCGTGCGCGAACCTACCATGTACCCCTTGCATGCAACGCCGATTTTTGACATTATTTATACACATCGCTTGGCGGCGATGGGAGGGTTGACTTGTCCGGGAAAGACATTGTTTGTCTTACGACGTTCGCTGCTGTTTTCTCCGCACTGATCCAGGCCGCACCTCCGCCCCAACAACCCTCGAGTCCTGCGACCGTCACCAGTGAACGCGCGCTGGTCGATAAATATTGCGTTGCGTGCCACAGCGATAAGCTGAAGACCGGCGGACTTTCGTTGCAGTCGGCGGATATGACGAATATCCCCGTGGGCGCCGAAACATGGGAAAAAGTGATCCATAAGGTCAAGCTCGGCGCGATGCCGCCGCAGGGTATGCCGCGGCCCGATGCAGCCACCATGGACAGCTTCGCCGCATGGCTCGAAACTTCCATCGATCGCGCGGCTGCGGCCAATCCAAACCCCGGACGCGCCACGCTGCACCGTCTGAATCGCACGGAATACGCCAACGCTGTCCGCGATCTTTTGGCGTTGGACGTAGATCCCGCGCCGCTGCTCCCCGCCGACGACGAGAGTTACGGCTTCGACGACATCGCGGACGTTTTGCGAACTTCACCGTCGCTGATGGAGCGCTACATGTCGGCGTCCTGGAATCTTAGCCGGATGGCTGTCGGCGATCCTGGCATCGGAGCCGACACGGCGACTTATCGCGCCAAGCCCGATCTTTCGCAGAACGGCCACATGGAAGGCTTGCCGCTTGGAACGCGCGGCGGCTTGGCCATTCATCACTACTTTCCGCTGGATGGCGAATACGCGATCAAAGTGCGGCTGTGGAGAGCCACCGCCGACGTGATCAAGGGGCTCGAAGAACTGCACCAGGTGGAAATTAGCGTAGATGGCAATCGCGTCAAGCTGGCTATCATCGGCGGCAAGGACGAACAAGAACTCAGCTACAGCAATTCCGGAAAATCGGCTGAGGAGATCGATGCGCGCCTCACGGTTCACATTCCCGTAAAGGCGGGGCCGCGCACCGTGGTGGCAACTTTCATGGCCGAAGGTGAATCGCAGGACGACAACATCCTCGAGCCGTTCGAACGTGCCAACCTCGATCCGTTGGATTTCCGCGGCCTGCCGGCGGTGGATCGCGTAACCATTCAGGGACCGCTGCACTCTACCGGACCCGGCGACACACCCAGCCGCAAGTTGATTTTCGTTTGCCGCCCCACCAGCCACGCCGACGAACTGCCCTGCGCCAGGAAGATCGTGAGCATGCTGGCGCGGCGGGCCTACCGGCGGCCGGTTTCGGACAACGACTTCGAAACGCTGCTCAGCTTCTACCAAAAAGGCCGCAACGAAGGCGGCACTTTCGACTCCGGCATTGAAGCCGCCATCCAGTTGATCCTCGCGAGTCCCGAATTTCTCTTCCGCTTTGAGCCGGATCCACCGGCGCTGGCGGCCGGCGCGGCATACCGCATCAGCGATCTGGAACTGGCGTCGCGGCTTTCGTTCTTCCTGTGGAGCACGGGTCCGGACGACCAGCTCTTGAATCTGGCGGCGCTCGGCAAGCTGAAAGATCCCGCGGTGCTTGACAGCCAGGTGAAGCGCATGCTGGCCGATCCGAAATCGAAAGCCCTGGTGGACAATTTCGCCGACCAGTGGCTGTATTTGCGCAACCTGAAGAATATCAATCCCGACTTTGAAACGTTCCCGGACTTCGACGACAACCTCCGCCAGGCCATGCGGCAGGAGACCGATCTGTTCTTTGGAAACATCATCCGGGAGGACCGCAGCATTCTCGATCTTGTGAACGCCAATTACACGTTCATCAACGAGCGGCTGGCCCGGCATTACGGAATTCCGAACGTCTATGGAACCGACTTCCGCCGCGTGACGCTCGCCGACGACCGGCGCCGCGGCCTGTTGGGGCAGGCGAGCATTTTGACCGTCACGTCCTATGCCACGCGCACTTCGCCCGTCCAGCGCGGAAAGTGGATACTTACGAATCTGATCGGCATGCCGCCCGATCCGCCGCCACCCAACGTCCCAGCGTTGAAAGAACATTCCGATCCGGGTAAAGTTACATCGCTGCGCGAGCGCATGGAAGAGCATCGCAAGAATCCGGCCTGTGCAGGCTGCCATAAATTGATGGACCCGATCGGTTTTTCGCTGGAGAATTTCGATGCTGTGGGCCAGTGGAGAACCAGCGACGAGGGTGCGAAGATCGACCCGGCAGGCGTGATGTTTAATGGCGCGAAGATCGATGGTCCGGTAGCCCTGCGCGAAATCTTGATGGCTAAGCCCGAGATCTTCGCCAGCGTCTTCGCCGAGAAACTGATGATCTACGCGCTGGGCCGGGGAGTCCAGTATTATGACATGCCCGCTGTCCGCGCCATCGTCCGCGAAGCCGGCCACAACGATTACCGGCTGTCGTCCATCGTATTGGGAATTGTGAAGAGCACGCCGTTTCAAATGAAAGTGAAAGGCACGGAGGGCGAGAACCGCACCGTGACCGCTAGCGTTCGGCAGTAATTTTTGTTAGCGCAGGTTTACAAGAGGAGATTGGGAGCAATGATCATCACGAAGAAGCATCTTCCCCGCCGCACGTTCTTGCGCGGCATGGGTGTCACCATGGCCCTGCCGTTTCTCGATTCGATGGTTCCGGCACAGACCTTGCTTTCTAAGACCGCCGCAAATCCGCAGATGCGTCTCGGCTATTGCTACATTCCGCATGGCGCGGTAATGAGCAACTGGACTCCCGCCGCCGAAGGCTCGGGCTTCGAGCTTTCGCGCACTTTGATGCCGCTGGCGGCGCATCGCGACCAGGTGGTGGTGGTCAGCAATCTCGCCCATAAGCTGGCGGGCGCGCAGGGCCCTGGCGATAGCGGTGGCGACCATGGCCGGTCTCCCTCGGTCTTCTTGAATGGCGTCCATCCCAAGCGCACCGAAGGCGAGGACGTTCGCGCGGGCACGACCGTGGATCAGATTGCCGCTACGCACATCGGCCAGGACACGCCGCTGCCATCGCTTGAACTGGCCACCGAAGATATGACCGGCTTGATCGGCGCTTGCGACGTCGGCTTCAGTTGCACCTACACCAATACCATCTCCTGGCGCACGCCCACCACGCCTCTTCCGATGGAAATTAACCCGCGCGTGGTTTTCGATCGTCTGTTTGGCGATGGATCGAACGCTGCGGAGCGCTTGTCCCGCATCCAGCGCGAACGCAGCATCCTGGACGCTGTGACGTTGCAGGTGAGCCATCTGCAGCGCGGCCTGGGCGCGAACGATCGCAATCGCGTGGCCGAGTATCTGGATAACGTGCGCGAGATCGAGCGCCGCATTCAGCTCACTGAAAAGAAGAATAGCGCGAGCGTTAAGCTCCCGGACACCCCGATCGGAATTCCGGACGATCACGTGGTGCATTCCAAGATGATGTTCGATTTGATGGCGCTCGCCTTCCAGGCCGATATCACGCGGGTCTCCACCTTTATGATGGCGCGCGAGGTGAGTTACCGGACCTTCCCGCAAATCGGCGTGCCCGATCCATTCCACGCCACTTCGCACCACCAGGACAATCCGGAGAAACTCGAGAAGCTGACCAAGATCAATACCTATCACGTCAGCCTGATCGCCTATTTCATGGATAAGCTGAAGTCGATCCCGGACGGCGATGGAACGCTGCTGGATCACTCCCTGGTTCTGTTCGGAAGCTCCATGAGCAACAGCAACATGCACAATCACTCGCCGCTTCCGGTGTTTGTAGCGGGCGGCGCTTGCGGACACATGAAGGGCGGCCGTCACATTAAATATCCCGAAGAAACGCCCATGGCCAATTTACTGGCTACCACGCTGGTCAAAGCCGGATTGAATGAGAACCACATCGGCGACAGCACCGGCATTCTGTCGGAAGTTTAGGACAGGGGACACGAACATGCGAATCGAACGCCTTATCCAACGCTCGCTGAAGTGCTCATTTGCCGCGCTTTTATCGGTCGCCTGCTACGCTGCCACCAACGGGAACACCGCGCTGGTGGACGCCGTGAAGAACCAGGACGCCGAATCTGTCCGCAGTCTTCTCAAACAACACGTCGATGTGAACGCTCCGGAGGCCGATGGCACCACGGCGCTGCATTGGGCCGCGCACTGGGGCGACCTGGAAACCGTGGACGCATTGCTGCGCGAAGGCGCGAATGTGACCGCGCTGAACCGTTACGGCGCCACGCCGCTGTCGGAGGCCGTGCGCATCGGCGGCGCTCCGCTGATCGAGAAGCTGCTCAAAGCCGGCGCGGACCCGAACACCCTGGTCACCGCGCAGGCCGAGACGGTTCTTATGAAGGCCTCGCGTGACGGCAACGTAGACGCGGTGAAAGTTCTGTTGGAGCACGGCGCCGAAGTGAACGTAAAGGAAAATTTCCGCGGCCAGACCGCCGTGATGTGGGCGTCGGCCGAAGGGCATGCCGATATCGTTCAGCTTCTCGCCGCCCACGGCGCGGACCTGAACATCCGTTCGTACGATCGCGACCCAACCCTGCCGAAGATGGAAGCCGGCACGCCCAATGCGCCCATCGCGCGGGGCGGATTGACCGCGCTGCTGTTCGCAGCCCGTCAAGGTGAAATCGAAGCCGCGAAGGCGCTACTGGACGCCAAGGCCGACATCAACGCCGTGGATTCAGATGGAAATAATGCGCTGACGTTGGCGATTTTGAACACCCACTACGATCTGACGCAACTCCTGATCGACCGCGGCGCGGACCCCAATATCGCGTCCAAGAACGGACGCACCGCCCTCTATAGCGCCGTCGAGATGCACGACATGGATTGGTCGCCGCGTCCGGCTCACAAGGAAGTGGACAAGACCACCAGCATGGAGATCATTCACTCGCTCCTGGATCGCAAGGCCAACGTGAATGCCCAGCTCACTGCTCCGGCGCCGATTGAGAAGCACGCCCAGGACATGGGCGACAAGAGCCTGGGGGCGGGTACAACGCCCTTTACGCGGGCCGCCCGCAGCGCCGATGCCGAGCTGATGCATCTGCTGCTCGACAAAGGCGCCGATCCGAAGCTGGTCGGAAAAGACAATCAGACCGCGCTCATGGTGGCCGCCGGGGTCAACTATAACGACCATATCAAGGGGACCGAAGCCGAAGCGCTCGAAGCGGTGACAATTTGCGTTTCGTTGGGTCTGGATGTGAACGCCGCCACCGACAAGGGTGAGACGGCATTGCATGGAGCCGCGAAACGCGGCGCGGATTCCATCACGAAATATCTGGTGGAGAAGGGCGCCAACGTGAACGCTCGAAACAAGCGCGGATTCACGCCGCTCGATCTCGCCATGGGCAAGGGCGGCTATAACGGCGCCCCCGGCCCAGTGCATGACGCCAGCGCCGCCATCATCCGCCAGGCGGGCGGCGAGCCGGGCCAAGAGATCAAAGAGACGGCCAAGGCCGAGTAAGCATCGTTTCCGGCCGCGAATCCCGGTTAGCGGTGATGCACGAACAGAACCTCTAAGCTGTCAATCAAGTATTGCGTCAACTCGTGCGGAAAGTTCTGAAAACCAGTTAGGTAGCGGGACGGGCTGATTCGTCCGCCCTCTTCACGCGCCAGCGAGATCACTTCCAGTTCGACGTAGACGCCGTTGTCGGATTGCTGCACTCGCCAATAAAAATTCAACCGCCATAAATAGCCCGCGGCGTCTTCGGGCGCGCGCTCCTGGTCCAGCTTCTTCTTGTCCTTGGGATGCTCCGCTTCGCCGATGTGCGTGGAATGGCAAGCCACGGTCCACTTCAGTGGATCGACCAGGGTGTACTTCCCGGTCTCGTTTACGTTCAACACCATGGCGCCGATCTGCTTCTTGTAAAAGCGGAGCATGAAATCGTATCGATCGCCTTCGTGCTTGATCAATTTGGATTCGATAATCTGCTCTTTGAAAAAATCCTTATAGCCTTCAAAATTCAACAGCAGACCTCGCAGGTGCTCCACATCCGTGTCCGAGCGCTCCAGGTAAACCGCACCCAGCCAATGTTGAATCACGCCGCCCGGAACTTCGATCTCCTTGCCTTGATCGAGCGTTTGCATGGGCGCCACTACGCTCTGTTGCAGCCAGACCAGCGACTTCTGGTCGGGATGGTGATCCAGCCAGAGGAAGTCTTCATAGCCCCTGTGCTTGGCAAAGCCGTCTTCGGTAAGCTTCACATAGCGGTCGAAGGCGGCAATGGTCTCG
>Ga0182024_10006279_pt1 | contig 26187 bp, 27 predicted proteins | sample P32metaG_FD_120480 | JGI IMG/M metagenome (GOLD analysis project Ga0182024, IMG submission 120480) | Permafrost microbial communities from Stordalen Mire, Sweden - P3-2 metaG (Illumina Assembly) | ecosystem: Environmental > Terrestrial > Soil > Wetlands > Permafrost | place: Sweden: Stordalen... | reverse complement strand
TGATGCGCGGCATCGACACCCTCGCCAATACGGTCAAGGTGACGCTGGGGCCGAAGGGCCGCAACGTCGTGCGCGACAAATCCTACGGCGCACCGCGCATCACCAAGGACGGCGTCACCGTCGCCAAGGAGATCGAGCTCGCCGACAAGTTCGAGAACATGGGCGCGCTGATGGTCAAGGATGTCGCCAACCGGACCAGCGACCAAGTCGGCGACGGAACGACGACCGCAACCGTACTGGCCCAGGCGATCGTGCGCGAAGGCGCCAAGGCGGTGGCCGCCGGCATGAATCCGATGGATTTGAAGCGCGGCATCGACATGGCCGTCGTTTCGATCGTCGGCACCATCAAGAAGGTTGCGAAGAAGGTCTCGACCAACGCCGAGATCGCCCAGGTGGGAACAATCTCGGCCAATGACGACCGCGAGATCGGCGAGATGATCGCGCAAGCGATGCAGAAGGTCGGCAACGAGGGCGTCATCACGGTCGAGGAGGCGAAGAGCCTCGAGACCGAGCTCGACGTCGTCGAGGGCATGCAGTTCGATCGCGGCTACATCTCGCCGTATTTCGTCACCAACGCCGAGAAGATGATCTGCGAGCTCGACAACCCGTACATCCTGTTGTTCGAAAAGAAGCTGCCCGGCCTCCAGGTCATCCTGCCGCTGCTCGAAGCGGTGGTGCAGAGCACCAACCCGCTGCTGATCATCGCCGAGGACATCGAGGGAGAGTCGCTGGCGACCCTGGTGGTCAACAAGCTGCGCGGCGGGCTCAAGGTGGCCGCGGTCAAGGCGCCCGGCTTCGGCGACCGCCGCAAGTCGATGCTCGAAGACCTTGCCATCCTGACCGGCGGTCAGGTGATCAGCGAGGATCTCGGCATCAAGCTGGAGACCGTCACGCTCGACATGCTCGGCCGCGCCAAGAAGGTCAGCATCGACAAGGACAACACCACGATCATCGACGGCGCCGGCAAGAAGGCCGACATCAAGGCCCGCTGCACCCAGCTGCGCGCCCAGGTCGAGGAGACGACTTCGGACTACGATAAGGAAAAGCTGCAGGAGCGGCTGGCCAAGCTCGCCGGCGGCGTCGCGATCATCCGCGTCGGTGGCTCGACCGAGGTGGAGGTCAAGGAACGCAAGGATCGGGTCGACGACGCGATGCACGCGACCCGCGCCGCGGTCGAGGAGGGCGTCGTCCCGGGAGGCGGGGTCACCCTCCTCTACGCAAGCCAGGCCCTCGGTGCGCTTAACCCCCAGAACAACGACCAGAAGGTCGGCATCGACATCGTGCGCCGCGCGCTGCAAGCGCCGGCACGGCAGATTTTTGAAAACGCCGGTGCCGACGCCTCGGTCATCGTCGGCAAGCTGTTGGAGAAGGGCGACGTCAATCACGGTTTCGACGCCCAGAACGGCGCTTATGTCGACATGGTGACGGCCGGCATCATCGATCCGGCTAAGGTCGTGCGTCTGGCGTTGCAGGGCGCCGCGTCGATAGCGGGCCTGCTTGTCACCACCGAGGTAATGGTCGCCGAGAAGCCGCAACCGGCCGCGCCGGCAATGCCCGGCGGCATGGGCGGCATGGACTACTAGGGCTTCCTAGCGCCGCCGGCGCCGCGAAAGGGGCATCGCCGATCCGAAGACGGAGGAGGCGCTACCCCTGCCGCGGCCGTCGGCGCTTGGAATCCGGGATGTCGAGGAACGACGGACATGAAAAAGCACCTGATCGAAGCTGCCGAACGGGGCGATGCGGAGGCGCAATTCAATCTCTCGGTCATGTACGAAAACGGGGTCCAGGACAGCCGCTATGTCGTCGATGGCAGCCGGTCCGAGGCCGCGAGGTGGCTGTTGGCCGCCGCCGAGCAGGGCTTGGCCCGCGCCCAGGTGAGGCTGGCGGAAATGTATGCCGGTGAGCCGGACATGCCCGATGGCCCGGTAAAGGCATGCGAGTGGTATGCGCTGGCGGCGCGGGGCCTGCGCGGCGTGCATTTGCAGAAGGCGCAATCTGCCTACCAGCGTGCCTCCAAAAGCCTGACGCCGGCGCAAAGCGCCGAGGTCATGCGCTTTGTCCAAGGCTGGAAGCCAAAGGCGGCAACGAGCTTGGTATCGATCGATCAGGCATGAATGCCTGAAGGAGAACGCCGATGACGCCGACAATGAGAGCACGGCTCGTTTCGCCACTTGTCGTTCCGATCCGGTTCGGCCGCCTGGGCCTGATGGCCTGCATCGCGCCGCGGGCGCTCCATTGAACCTGCCGCGGAAAGGGGCCGCCACGGCGATCGATATGGCGGCCGCCATCGCCGGTGGGGCAGCCGGCGAGGTATCGCTCGCCCGCGACATGATCGCGGTGCATGGGAGCGAAGCCGGCGTCGTGGCGCGGAGCAACGCGCGGGTTGCCGCGCTTGGCGGGGAAGGCTCGCGCGCCAAATTCTGGATCAGGGTGCTCGGGATCATTCAGCGCGAGCAGACCGGAAAGCCCTTGCGGGCGATGGATGATCTAGGTGGCTGAACCGAGTGGGTCTTGCGGCTGACGCTACGCGACGGGCAAGAGGCGGCGATGCGAGGCGATTATCCCAGCGAGGATTTCGAGGTGGTCGACGACGGGACCATCCGACGCGTGCTGCATTTCCCGACCGGCATGACACTCGAGACCAGCCGCTTGCGGTCCGACCCCATCGCCGTGCCGGCAACCTACACGATCCGGTTTCAGGATGCCGTGCCGCGCCCCGACGAGGTCGCCCAGGCAGCGTTGCGGCACCTGCGCGTCTGGCTTATGCGCCGCTACGGTTTCGCTTGAAGAAGCTTGAGGCGGCGGGTGTGTCGATGGTCGTGGAGGATGACCGATGAAACGAAAAGCACAGCGGCAACCGCGAACTTACGCTCGGGCAAACCGCCGCAAAGGCATGCTAAAAGCAAAGCTGCGCCGCCGCCGCGCGCGAGCAGCGTAGGCGCTAAAGGCGCGGCGGCGTTCCAATCGTGGACGGTGGGTCGGCCGGCTGGCGGTCACTGAACGGCAGGCCGTGCTGCGCGACTAAGGTAACCAGCACCGCCGCGACGAAGATCAGGCCGATAAGCCAGTGCCTCGCCCGGTCGGGCGAATTCTTCCAGTAGCCCGGAATCGGGTAGCGGGGCTGCCGAGGCACCGCCGGGGCATCGGTCTTGGCGCGCTGCGGCAACAGTTCGATCAAATTGCCGGCGATTTCCCCTTGCTCCGCATCGACCCAACGTGTCCCGGGCAGGCGTCCGATGATCTGGGTCAATTGCTCGATCGCCTCGCGCTTTGCCAGCGACGCGAGCCGTCCGGCCTCCCGCCAGGGATCGAAGCCGAGCTGAGTCAGCATCGAAATTGTGCTCAACGGCATGCCGTTGATCTCCTCGCCAACCGTGGCGAAGAGGAAATCGTCAAACTCGGGCTGGATCGGCGTGTACTCTTGACGCAGGGTCATGACGGGCTCCGATTGCGCTGATGCACCGCATCCGGGCACGCTATTAGCGCCGGGGCGGTTGCCCGCGCCCCTGCATCGGCTTGCGCTCCGGCGCAGCGAGTGGCGCGGGGGCGGCTGGTTTCGTTGCCGATTTCGGCTGTTTCGGCTTTTTGGCCTCGCGGTTGGATCGTTGCTGACCTTTTGCCATGATCGGCTCCTATTCGTGTTGGGTTTGCGGAAATTGGCTCAGAGCGTGTCGCGCCCCGGCACAAGCCACGGGCGATGCGGCTGTTCGGGCGTCGTCGTCAGAAGTTCATCGGGGACACCAGCAGCGCAGCAACGGCATCCGCGGCCTTGGCGCGTTTGATGCCGATTTGCGGCAGATCCGATGCCGTGTGCTTGTCTTTGACAAAACGAGACATCGCTGTCCTTTTGGAAATCTTCCCATGAAATGTGGGGATGATTTTGAAATATTCCAGAAAATATTCGAGATTATGAAGTGTGTATTTGCATATTCATTACATGTGTATCGTCGATTTACCCGTGGCCGGACGAGCGCTATTTTTGGCGCAGAGGCGTGCGATCAGCCGCGACCGACCGACGCGGCTGGCGCGTGGCACTTGATAGCGAGCGGTCGAGTCCGCATATAGGGGCGGTGCAGCGTTCGTGCTCCTAAGTGGAGCCACGTGACCGGGCCTGCGTGAGCGACCCCCGATGGGTGGAAGCTGGCCCCGTCTTTATCCCCTGCCGATATTGGACAGCCCTAATCGCGCGGGTCGTCTCCGACCCGAGCGGCGCGCTCGCGTGAGCGCATTGCTGTTCTAAACCCGAGGGGCTAAACCATTTTGCCTGATTTTTCCGATCTAGGACTTTCCGCGCCTATTCTCGCCGCCCTCGCCGCCAAAGGCTATGCGGCGCCCACCCCGATCCAACTCCACGCCATCCCGCCGGTGCTGAGCGGCCGCGATTTGTGCGGCATCGCGCAAACCGGCACCGGCAAGACCGCGGCGTTTGCCCTGCCGATCCTTCAGCGCCTCTCCGCTGCGCCGCTGCGGCCGGCGCCGCAGGCCTGCCGTACCCTGGTGCTGAGCCCGACACGAGAGCTGGCGAGCCAGATCGCCGACAGCTTCCGCGCTTACGGCGCCGGCATGAGGCTGTCCACCACAGTCGTGTTCGGCGGGGTCCCGATCGGGCGGCAGCGCCAGCAATTGGCGCGCGGCGTCGATATTCTCGTCGCCACGCCGGGACGCCTGCTCGATCTCATCGACAACCGGTGGCTGACCCTGTCGAGCGTTCAGGTGCTGGTTCTCGACGAGGCCGACCGCATGCTCGACCTCGGCTTCATCCATGCCCTGAAGCGCATCGTCAAGCTGCTGCCGCGGCAGCGGCAGACGCTGTTGTTCTCGGCGACGATGCCGCGGGCCATCGCCGCCCTGGCCGAGGACTACCTCAACGACCCGGTCAAGGTCGCCGTCGCGCCGGCTGCGACCACGGTCGAACGGGTCGAGCAGGGGGTTGCCTTTGTTCCCACCGACCGCAAGCGCGATCTGCTGGCGACGATGCTGCGCGATCCCGCCTTCGCGCGTGTGCTCGTCTTCACCCGGACCAAGCACGGCGCCGACCGCGTCGTCCGCCACCTGGCCGGCGCCGGGATCGATGCGAACGCGATCCACGGCAACAAATCGCAGCCGCAGCGCGAGCGCGCGCTTGCCGGCTTTCGCGACGGTCAGGCCCGCGTGCTGGTCGCCACCGACATCGCCGCGCGCGGTATCGATGTCGACGGCGTGTCGCATGTCATCAACTTCGATCTGCCGAACGTGCCTGAAGATTATGTGCACCGCATCGGCCGCACCGCGCGGGCGGGCGCCGCAGGGATCGCGATCGCCTTCTGCAGCGACGAGGAGCGTCCCTATCTGCGCGACATCGAGAAGCTGACGCGATCGCCGCTTCGCCCCATCCCGGTTCCGGCGGCGATGTCCGTCACCCGCGGTGTTCCGGCCGGGCGGCCAGGTGAAATCCTTCGGCCGCGCGACGGCGGCCGCGCCTCGCGGCACGCCCCGGCGAATGGCCGTGCCGTGCCGGCGCGGCACTCGCCGCGTCCCGCCAGCACGGAGACAAGGCGAGGCGAGGGGGCCGGCGCCGCTTCGCTTCCCGCTTTCCTGCATCGCCCGCCGTCGAGAGGCCCGGCGTCCGCCGGTCATTCCGGCGCCCGCCGTGGTAATCTGCGATTCAACGGCGCGCGTTAAACACAACGATCCGAGGATTGAAGGATGGCCCGACGCTCAACCGCTCGCCGTATCGAGGACTTCGTTTTCTTCGATGTCCTCTATGAGGACGGCACGCAGACCTCGAACCGCAAGGTGCCGGGCTCGGAGCTCGACGACATCGACGGGGATTTGCTCGCCAAACCCTATATCGAGGCGCAGGATCGGAAAATCGCCGAGATGTCCGGCCGACCCCGGACCGCGATCAAAACCGTGATCCGCTCGCGCCGCCGCTAGACCCGGAAAGGACACCACGCCAGTGCAAGTCTATGTCCGCGACAACGACGTCAACGGCGCGCTCCGCGTCCTGAAGAAGAAGATGCAGCGCGAGGGCACCTTTCGCGAGATGAAGCGGCGGCGCTCCTACGAGAAGCCGTCGGAGCGGCGCGTGCGCGAGAGAGCCGAAGCGGTTCGTCGCTACCGCAAGGCGATGCGCAAGCGCCTGGAGCGCGAGGGCTACTGACGTAAAGGAGGAGACCGATGCGCAGACCGAACTACCGTTTCGAGCGCGCCGAGCGCGACCGCAACAAACAGACCCGCAAAGAAGAGAAGCTGAAGCGACTGCAGGAGCGGGCGGCGCAACGCCCCGACGCCTCCTCCGAAGCGGCGCCGGTAGCCGAGCCGCCGAATGGCGCCGACCGTCGCACGGAGTAGCGTTGGAGTTCGACCCTGAGATTGTTGTCGCCCCTTCGACGAGGCGCGCCTCGATGGCGGCTCGCTCGCGCGCCGAGCGGCTTAGACGGCCGCCGGCTCCTCGGGCCGGGCAACCTCCCAGCCGAACCGGGTCAGCGTTCCCAATAAGTCAACGAGATCGTTCCGTTGCCGCTGGCGCACCGTCTCCGGCAAGCTGTCCCATTCCACCAGCAACGGGTTTGTCTTCAAGAGGTTGTCGCGGCATTTGCCATAGGTCCATCCCTGCACCAGTCGCTCGATCCGCCAGCGCCGGTGCTCGAGCGCCAGCAGCAGTTTCAGCTCCTCGTCCGAGAAATTGTGCGGCTTGACCGCGCGGTTCTTCGGCTCGGTCACCGAGAGCCCGGCTTGAGCGAGCCTGATGCGCAGAAAATCGGCCGCACGCCGGTTCGACATTTTGTACTGCTCGGCAAGCCCGCCCCATTCCTGCCCCTGCGGGTCGTTGAGGCGTTGCTCGTCGGTGAGCGATTGGCGATAGATTTCGTGGATCGCCTTGGCCAGGTGATCGAGCGTCTCGTCGACAAGGATGTCGGCGTCGAGGATCGCCGGAAACGCGCCGAACGGGACGAGCCGGTCGAGCCGGTCCTGCTGCAGCTCGGTGTGACCGATGAATTCGCCAAGGCTGGTGTGTTGCCCGAGGCGAAAATAGATCGGGGTGTCGCGTTGTCCGATGGTGTCGAGATAGGCGCGCAGTTCCACCGCCACATAGAGACTCATCGTGTCGTCGGATAGGCACACGACAACCGCGGCGGCCCCGTGCTCCTTCAAGTAGTTTCGCACGCTCTCCCAGCTTGCCGCCGTATCGAAGACCAGCGTGCATTCCTCGAACGCCACCTCGGCAAAATCCGGGATCAGCGCCACGGTGGCCGCGAATTTCTGCTCGGCCGCGTCGGCGGCCTTGTCGAAGACCGTCAGCCGGACGGGTTGGCCGAGCGGCGCGAACGCGGTCTGGATCAGCTGGGTCGCCAGCTCCTTGCCGGCGCTGCCGAAGCCGATGATGACGGTCGGCTTCGCCGTGTCGCCGCTGGCGCGCGGCGCGGGCATCCGCTGCAGGAGCAGCCGTGCGGTATTCTGATAGGTGTTGAAAAAGCGGATTTCGACCGCGTCGGTCCCCAGCGGATCCGTGTCGTGATCGATGAGCCGCCCGAACAGCCACTCGTCGCGCAATTCGACCAATATGAGCAGCGTCCCTGCCTGGCGTGACGTGTCGCGAGCGACCCGGGCCCTGACCCGGCCAGCGATGAAGGTGATCCAGCCGGTCCGGCGCGCTAGATGGTGACCCGCAGCGTGCGATCTAAGTCCCAGCGCGATGTCGACATTTCTCGCGTCGTCGCCCGCGCAGATGATGACGCAACGCGCCCCGGCGACGCCGGCGGCACGCATCACGGAATGTTCCTTCCCGTTGCCTTTTATGATCGTCGCGCCGGCCTGACCGGCGGTGGCGGCATGCTCCGAATCCCCGTCGAGATCGATGGCGACGACATCGTAAGGCTTGTCCAGGTTCGGGTCCCGCAGGTTCTGGACGATTGTCAGGCCGATGTCGCCGAGGCCGCAGACGATGATGTGGCCGACTTTCTTGCGGGCGCGGGCGACGCGGAAATCGTGGCGCAGATTGGCGACCGCGATGGCGAGCGCGCCCAGCAGCGTGCTGAACAGCGTCACCCAGGGAGCCAGATAGCGTGCAGCGGTGAGCTGCAGCGGAGGGCGCTCGATTACCTGTAGTCTGGAGGTATCCCGCAGAAACAGCCCAAGGGTGAAGCCGACCTCGTTGATCAGACTGACCTTGCAATGCTCTTCTGTATTCTTCGGATGCTCGGTGACGCATTTGGCCCGCAACTCCGGATCCGCGTCAGCCCGGTGAAACCCCCATAGCCCCAGGCAGAAGACGATCAGCGCGGCGCCAGCGATGGAAAGGAGTTGGCTGCTCTTGAACATCGGGTGTGCTCTCTAGCCGGGCGTAAGCGGTTGCGTCGCGATCCGCCAAGCGATGCCGGCGCCGCCCGGCCGCGCCGGCCCGCCCTGCGCGTAGAATTCCTCGAAGGCGATCCCGAAGAAAAACCCGAGACCGAGGAGCAGCAGGAAGGCGGCTTGTGTCGTCGTCATCGTGCGGGCCTGGCCGAAGCGGCGGGGATTATCGACTCAACTCCCGGATGATCGGGGATAGCACGAAGCAGATCAAGGCGTTGGGCGCGGTCTCGGCGGTGGGGCAAGCGGGTTGGCCGGGGTTTTGCTAGTGCCGAAAGCGCGACCCCGCGCTCGGGAGGCTCCCATGTCTATCTCGGAAGCCGGCGATAGCGACGACAAGGACCTGCCGCTGCGCGAGGACATCCGGCTCCTCGGCCGCATTCTCGGCGACACGGTGCGCCAGCAGAAGGGCGCCGCCGCCTTCGCCACGGTCGAGCGCATCCGGCAAAGCTCGATCCGCTTCCGCCGCGACGAGGATGGCGCGGCGCGCGACGAACTCGAGCACACTCTCAACGCGCTGCCGCGCGACGAGGCGATCCAGATCATCCGCGCCTTCGGGTTTTTCTCGCACCTCGCCAATATCGCCGAGGACCAGCATCACATCCGCCGCACGCGCGCCCACGCCTTCACGCCCTCTTCGTCCCGCGAGGGGACGATGTCGCATGCGCTGTTCCGGGCGTGCGAGGCCGGGATCACGCCGGAGCGGCTGCGCCAATTCTTCGCCGGCGCGACGGTCGTGCCGGTGCTGACCGCGCACCCGACGGAGGTGCGGCGCAAGAGCATGATCGACCGCGAGATGGAGGTCGCCGAGCTCCTCGCCGAGCGCGACCTCTACCCGCTGACCGTCGCGGAAAGCGCCGCCAACGAGACCGCGCTGCGCCGCGCGATCCTCACCTTGTGGCAGACCAATCTGCTGCGCGGCAACCGCCTGCGCGTGGTCGACGAGGTCAATAACGGGCTGGCCTATTACGACTACACGTTTCTGCGCGAACTGCCGCAATTCTACGCCGATCTCGAAGCCGAGCTGGAGGCGGAAGGCGTCGCGCCCAACGGCGCGCTGCCGTCGTTCCTGCGCATGGGAAGCTGGATCGGCGGCGACCGCGACGGCAATCCCTTCGTCGACGCGGCGACGTTGCGCGAGGCCCTGCGCCTGCAGAGCGCCAAGGCGCTGCGTTTCTATCTCGACGAGCTGCGCAAGCTGGGCGCCGAGCTGTCATTGGACGGCAGGCTCATCGATGTCGCGCCGTCGCTCGCCGAACTCGCCGCGCGCTCGCCCGACCGCTCGGCCTATCGCCGCTACGAGCCCTATCGCCGCGCGATCACCGGCATCTATGCGCGCCTCGCGGCGACGGCGCGCGCGCTCGACCAGATCGATCCGCCGGCGCAGCCGGTCGCCACGGCGCCGCCCTACGCGGATAGCGCCGAACTGCTCGCCGACCTGACCACCATCGCCAGTTCGCTCGTCGCCAACCGTTCGGAGCTGCTGGCCAAGGGAAGGCTGCGCGATTTGCGCCGCGCGGTCGACGTCTTCGGCTTCCATCTCGCCTCGATCGATTTGCGCCAGAACTCGGACGTCCACGAGCGGGTCGTCGGCGAATTATTTGAGCTGGCGCAGCCCGGCACCGATTATCTCGGCCTTGACGAGGAGGGGCGGGTCGAACTGCTGCGCGCCGAGATCGCCTCACCCCGGCCGCTGGCATCGGATTTCCTGCCGTATTCCAACGAGACCGCCGGCGAGCTGGCGATCCTGCGCGCTGCAGCCGATGCGCATCGCCGCTACGGGCCCGGGTCGGTGCCGCACAACGTGATCTCGAAGGCGACGAGCGTCTCCGACATGCTCGAGGTCGCGGTGCTGCTGAAGGAGGCCGGGCTGCTGCACCCGCGCGAGCAGGTGCTCGATCTCGACATCGTGCCGCTCTTCGAGACGATCGAGGATCTGCAGAATTGCGGCGCGGTGATGGAGGCCGTGCTGAGCCTGCCGGACTACGCCCGCCTTCTCCACAGTCGCGGCCGCATCCAGGAAGTGATGCTCGGCTATTCCGACAGCAACAAGGATGGCGGGTTCCTGACCTCGGGCTGGGAACTCTACAAGGCCGAGATCGCGCTGGTCGAGGTGTTCCGCCGCCACGATGTCGGTATCCGGCTGTTCCACGGCCGCGGCGGTTCGGTCGGCCGCGGCGGCGGCCCCAGCTATCAGGCGATCCTCGCCCAGCCGCCCGGCGCGGTTCAGGGGGCGATCCGCATCACCGAGCAGGGCGAGGTCATCGCCAGCAAGTATTCGAATGCGGAACTGGGCCGCCGCAACCTCGAGATCCTCGCCGCGGCGACCTTGGAGGCGACCTTGCTGCGCCCCGAGGCGGCGACGCCCCCGGAATACCTCGACGCGATGGCGCAGCTTTCGGCCGACGCGTATCGCGCCTATCGCGACCTGGTGTACGGCACCGAGGGCTTTGTCCGCTTCTTCCGCGAGTCGACGGTGGTCGGCGAAATCGCCAACCTCAACATCGGCAGCCGTCCGGCATCGCGCAAAGCGTCGGAGAAGATCGAGGATTTGCGCGCGATCCCGTGGGTGTTCAGCTGGGCGCAGATGCGCCTCATGCTGCCCGGCTGGTACGGGTTCGGCAGCGCCGTCGCCGCCTGGCTGGAGGCGCACCCCGGCGACGGCATGGACACACTCCAGGCGATGTACCGCGAGTGGCCGTTCTTCCAGATGCTGCTCTCCAACATGGACATGGTGCTGGCGAAGAGCGACATCGCCATTGCCTCGCGCTATGCCGAGCTGGTGTCGGACCGCGATCTGCGCGAGCGCATCTTCTCGCGGCTGCGGGCCGAATGGAGCGCGTCGATCGAGGCGCTGCTGGCGATCATGGGCCAGGACCAGCTGTTGGAGGGGAACCCGCTGCTCGCCCGCTCGATCCGCAACCGGTTTCCCTACATGGACCCGCTCAACCACATGCAGATCGAGCTTTTGAAGCGCTACCGCGCCGGCGACGCCGACGAGGATGTGGTGACCGGCATCCATCTGACGATCAACGGCATCGCCGCGGGGTTGCGCAACAGCGGCTAGATACTTTCCTCGTCACCCCAGCGAAAGCGGGGCCCCAGGGGCAACCGATTGTTACCTTGGAGCCCCGGGTTCTCGCTTTCGCGGGAATGACGATATAATGGCGCTCATCCGGCCTCATGAGGGCATCCGCATGATCGAGCAGCCGATCGAAGGCCCCAGCGCCTGGCACCGCGCCGACATCAAGAGCGAGGATTACCGGGTTGTCCTCGGCGCGGCCTGCCTCGACGAGATCAGCCGCGCCGTCGACGAGATCCGCGCCCATCCGCTGCCGACGATCCTGCGGACCCCCGCCGATTTCGACATGACCAATTGCCACGCGGCGATGGCCGAGGTGCGGCGCATCTTGAAGCAGGGCGTGCGCTTCGCGGTGGTCGACCGCCTGCCGGTCGAAGAGCTCACCAAGCAAGAGGCCGAGACGATCTATTGGCTGCTGTCGTCGATGGTCATGCGCCCGGTGGCGCAAAAGCTCGATGGCACGATGATCTATGATGTCCACGACACCGGCCAGCAGGCGCTGCCCGGCTCGGGCATCCGCCCCGACAAGACCAACATCGAAATTCGCTTCCACATCGACAACGCCTACAATACGACGCCTCCCGAGATCGTCGGGCTCCTCTGCCTCAAGACCGCGAAATCGGGCGGGACCAGCCGCGTTCTGAGCTTCCACAGCGTCTACAACGAACTTTTGGCGCGGCACAGCGAACTGCTGCCGCGGCTCTACCAGCCGTTCTGGTTCGACCGCCAGCGCGAGTTCTTCCCCGGCGAGCCGGAGACGTTCTTCGCCCCGGTGTTCGAGGAAGGCGACGAACTGCGCTCGCGCTTCAGCGTGCACCAGATCAATTCGGGCTACGCGATGCGCGGCCAGCCGGTCGACAACGAAGGTGCCGCCGCGCTGGCGGCGATGCTCGAAACCTTCGAGCAGCCCGACATCTCGATCGATTTCGAGTTCGCGCCGGGTGAAATCCAGTTCGTCGACAACCGCACCCTCGGCCACAGTCGTACCGAGTTCGAGGACCACCCCGAGCCCGAGCGCCGCCGCCACCTCGTCCGCCTCTGGCTGCGCCACCACGGCAGGCGCGCGTATACGGGGTAGAAGCCGGCGGTCGTCCCGGCTGCGCTTGTGCTAAAAGGGGCGGGAAAGGACCGACGATGCCCGACCCACGTCCCGCCAATATCGACATCGATGCCGCGCTCGCCGAGGCCGAGGAGCTTTACGCCGCGCGCAACCCGAAGAGCCAGGCGCAGTACGAGGCTGCCTGCGCGGCGCTACCCGGCGGCAACACCCGCTCGGCGATCTATGCCGAGCCGTTTCCTCTGACCATGGTTCGCGGCGAGGGCGCGCATTTGTGGGACGCCGACGAGCATGAATACGCCGATTTCCTTAGCGAGTTCACCGCCGGGCTCTATGGCCATTCGCACCCGGCGATCCGCAAGGCGATCGACCAGGCGCTCGACGGAGGCATCAATTTCGGCGCGCACGGCACGGCCGAGGCCAAGTTCGCCCAGGCGATCTGCGACCGCTTCCCGTCGATGGAGCGGGTGCGCTTCACTAATTCCGGGACCGAGGCGAACCTGATGGCGGTCAGCGCCGCGATCGCGATCACCGGCAGGAAGAAGATCCTGGTGTTCCACGGCGGCTACCACGGCGGCGTTTTCTATTTCCGCGGCAAGGGCAGCAAGATCAACGCGCCGTTCGACTATCTGATGGCGACCTACAACGACATCGACGGCACCCGCGACCTGGTCGCGCCGCACCGCGACGATCTCGCGGCGATCCTCATCGAGCCGATGCTCGGCGGCAGCGGCTGCATCCCGGCCGAGCCCGATTTCCTCGCCGATCTGCGCGCGCTGGCGAGCGAGACCGGCGCGATCCTCATCTTCGACGAGGTGATGACCTCGCGCCTCGGACCGGGCGGCATCCAACAGGAGCTGGCGATCTACCCGGACATGACGACGCTCGGCAAATATGTCGGCGGCGGTATGAGCTTCGGCGCGTTCGGCGGGTCGGCGAAGCTGATGGAGTGGTTCGACCCGCGCAACAAGAACGGCTTCCAGCACGCCGGCACCTTCAACAACAACGTGCTGACGATGAACGCCGGCTATGTCGGGCTGACCGAAATCTACACCCCGCAGAAGGCGCGCGAGCTCAACGATTGGGGCGACGCGCTGCGTCGGCGGCTCAACGCGGCGGCGCACGACAAAGGCCTGGCGATGCAGTTCACCGGCCAGGGCTCGATGATCGGGGTCCACATGACCGGAAGGCCGATCCGCAACGCCGCCGATGCCGCTCAGGGCCATGCCGCGCTGCTCGAGCTCTTCTATTTCGATCTCACCGCGCGCGGGATCTGGTTCGCCAAGCGCGGGATGATGGCGCTGTCGATCGCGCTCGACGAAGCCGACGCCGACCATCTCCTGGGCGCGGTCGAGGACTTCGCCGAGACTCGCGCGCCGCTGTTCGAGGGGCTGCAATGAGCGAAGCTCGTTCCAATGTCCGCGTCGCGTATTTCAACGGGCGCATCGTGCCCGAGCGCGAGGTCGTCATCCCGTTCCGCGACCGCGGCTTCAAATACGGCGACGCCGCGTTCGACATGACGCGGACGTTTCACGGGCGGCCGTTCAAGCTCAAGGAACATGTCGACCGTTTCTACCGCTCGCTCAAATATCTGCGCATCGACCCTGGGCTGAACCCGCAGGAGATGGTCGGGATCAGCGAGGAGGTGCTGGCGCGGAACGCGCATTTCCTCACCCAAGACACCGATTTCTGGCTGGCGCAGCGTTGCTCGCGCGGGGTCGACGCGGTCGGCGACGAAGGCTGGGAGCATACCGGCCCGACCGCCATCGTCGAATGCATCCCGCTACCGCTCAAGGCGCGGGCGCGGCTCTTCCGCGACGGCATCGACATCGTCGTGCCGCCGATCCGCCGCACCGCGCCGGAGGCACTGAGCCCGCGCGCAAAAACACATAACTATCTCAATCTAATACAGGCCGATCTTCAGGCGAAAGCTCAAGATCCGCAGGCATGGTCGGTGCTGCTCGACCATAACGGACATCTCTCCGAGGGCATCGGCAGCAACATCTTCCTGGTGTCGGACGGCGAGGTGCTGACCCCGCACGAGCGGTTCGTGCTGCCGGGGATCAGCCGCGAGACGGTGATCGAGCTCTGCGGCGAACTCGGCATCCCGTGCCGCCAAGCCGATCTGGACCTCTACGATGCCGGCATCGCTGACGAAATTTTCATGACCTCGACGAGCCTGTGCATCTGCCCGGTGCGCAGCATCGGCGGCCGCAAGCTGCCCGCGCCGCTCCCCGGCCCGATCACCAAGCGGATCAGCGACGCCTACGCGAAGTCCGTCGATTGCGACTTCGTCGCGCAGTACCTCAAACATCTGAGTTGACCGCTTCCCGGCGAAAGCCGGGACCCATTTCTCCACCGTCCCAGATGCCGAAAATGGATCCCGGCTTTCGCCGGGAAGCGGATCGGGAGGGCCGCTACTCGTCGCTTTTCCAAACGGCCCCGGCGTAAAGCTCAGGACCGAAATCGGCCGGAACGTCGCCGGTCATGCGGCGCCGGTGGTGGTCGAGATCGGCGAGAAACAAGTCGCGGCTGATCTGTATGGTGACGGTGGGGTGGCCGCGCTTCATGCTCGGCACGTCACCGATCGGGACGCCGAAGCTGACGAACCCGGCCGGGTTGAAGCAGTGGAGATCCTTGAGATAGGGAGCCGTGCCCGGGATCTTTTCGATAAATTCGTTGCCCGGTCCGAGATAGGGATGCAGGCCGAGGAACGGGTCAAGCTCGTCCGCAGGCGGCGTGTAGCGGTCGCGCCACAGCAGGATGTGCCGGGCGAAATCGGCGAATTCGGGCCGCAGATTGGGGTCGGCGGCATAGCCGGTGCCGGCGGTCACGAAGTCGAAGCGGTAGGCGCCGTCGGCCGCTTCGGCGGCGATGCGGCCGCCGTCCTCGCGCGCCGAATGCCACGGGGCGGCGAGATGCAGGCGGAAATTCGCGAACTTCAGCACACGCTCGATCGCATCCTGCGGCGGGGTCGAGCCGGCGCGGCGGTAGCGGATCGCCTGGTGCCAGCGTACCGCGTCGGGCAGCGAGTAGTAGTTGTCGTAGGCGCCGGGATAGCCGCGGCTGCGGTTGATCGGGGTCGCGGCGATCTGCGGACGGCGGGCGAAGAGATGCACCGATTTGGCGCCCGCTTCGAGCGCCGTTGCCGCAGCGTCGAAGGCCGAGGCGGCGCCGCCGATGACCGCGATCTCCTTGCCCTTGAGTGCGGCGAAATCGATGTCGTCGCCAGCATGGGCCCAGAGGGAGCGCGGCACATCACTCAGCACCTCGGGGATCGCGATCCCGCCGCTGCCTTCGAACCCGGTGGCGACGATAATTTTCCGGGCCGTCTCGACACCGCTGTCGAGGTGCAGCCGGAAATGCCCGCCGGCCGGCTCGATGCGCAGGAGCCGCGTGCCGTAGCGCACCGCGATGCCGAGGAACGCCCGGTACCACCCCAAGTACTCGATCCAGGCATCGCGTGGGGCGCGGTCGAACGCGGCATAGGCGGCTTCGCCGTGGCGGGCCTCGTACCACGCCTGGAATGACAGCGCGGCGATGCCGAGTTCGGGGCCGGGCAAGGTCTTCGGCGTACGCAGCACGTTCATCCGCGCGCCATTGCTCCAGATGCCGGCGCGCTCCGGGCCGGGCGCGGCGTCGATCACCGCAACCTTGCCGATCCCGGCGCGGCGCAGCGCGAAGGCAAAGGCGCAGCCGGTCTGCCCGCCGCCGACGATCAGGACATTGTGATCGATCCCCGGTCTGTCCGGTACCCAATTGGCCGGGTCGGGGCCGATCAGTCGCAGCGCCGCGCAGGCGCCGGTATCGGGGTTGGTCACGCCGCCAAGCGGCCTTTCAGCACCTGGCCGCCGGAGTTGCCGGTCGCCTTGCCGCCCTCGATCGCCACCGTGCCGTTGACGATGGTCGCGGCAATGCCGTCGGGCTTCTGCACCAAGCGCCGTGCGCCGCCGGGGAGATCGGTCTCGACCGTCGGCAGTTGCGGCTTCACCCCGGCCTCATCGAACACCACGAGGTCGGCGGCATAGCCCGTTCGGATGAGGCCACGATTCGGCAATTCCCATGCCGAGGCGTTGTCGAAGGTCAGCATCCGCACCGCTTCCTCGAGGGTGAATTGCTGCTTGTTGCGCACCCAGTAGCTGAGGAGATGCGTCTGCAAGGACGATCCCATCTCCTGGCACACATGCGCGCCGGAGTCCGAGAACGTCGCGAGGGTGCGCGGGTGCTTTAACAGGTTCAGCACGTCGGCGGGCTGCTCGTTGACGATCGGCTGGACGAACATGCGGTTGTCATTCTCCAGCGCCAGATCGAGGATTACCTCGACCGGGTGCTTGTTCTGGCGGCGCGCGAGGTCGCCGACACTGGGGTCGTCCCAATCGACGGAGAGCATCGGGAAGAGGTTGTCGTAATTGGGCTTGCGCGGGTCGGTGGTGGCCGCGCCGCCGCCTTGCAGCGTGCGCTCGCGCGGCTTCATCGTCGCCTCCTCGGCGATGAGGCGGCCGCGGGTCTCGGGGTCGCGCAGCCGCGCCTTCTGCTCGGCGAGCGGCAACGCCCGAACCTCCTTCCACGCCGGCAGCACGTCGAACGGCAGGTATGATTTCAATGAGAACACCGCGTTGATCGAGCGCGTCGTTGCCTGGCCGTACATGCGGCCGCCCAGCGCCACGGTCTCGTCCATGAAGCGGGTCTGGAAATCCCACGGGTTGGGGTCGATGCCCTGCTTGGTCGCGAGCATGCCGAACATGATCGGCCGGCCGCTGTCGATGGCGATCTTGCGGAGCTGTTCGAGGCAGGCAAGCTGCGCCTCGCCGCCGGAGATGTCGGGGCCGATCTGGAAGATGCCGCTGTCGAGCTTGCCCATCGCACCGACCAGCCGCTCGATCTCGCTCCACGCGGCGATGCGGCTGGCGACCGGCGTGTCGTCGGGGGTGACATGCGTCGTCGCCCGCGAGGTCGAGAAGCCGAGCGCGCCGGCCTTGAGCGCCTCGGCCACCGCATGCTCCATCGCGCGCAAATCGTCCTCGCTCGCCTTTTCCTCGAGCCCGCGCTTGCCCATCGCGTACATGCGCAGCGCCGAATGGCCGATATACATGCCGTAATTGAGCCCCTTCGGCAGGCGTTCGACGTTGGCGAGGTATTCGGGGAAGGTCTCCCAGGTCCAGTCGATCCCCTCCATCATCGCCTCGGTCGGGATGTCTTCGACCGCGGTCAGGCAGCGGGCGAACCACTCGCGGTCCTCGGGCTTGCACGGCGCCAACGCGAAGCCGCAATTGCCCATGACGACGCTGGTCACGCCATGCCAGCACGAGCAGCTGCCGAGCGGGTCCCAGGCGACTTGCGCGTCCATATGGGTGTGGCCGTCGATAAAGCCGGGGGAGACGATCATCCCCTCGGCGTCGATCACCCGCTCGGCCGGCTGACGGATGCGGCCGATCTCGACGATCCGCCCGCCCTTGACCCCGACATCGGCGCGGTAGCGCGGCAGCCCCGAGCCGTCGATCACGGTGCCGTTTTTGACGAGCAGGTCGATCGCCATCGCCGGTCTCCTTGAAAAGCGTCGCGGAAGCATCGCGGCAGGGCTCCGCCGCTGTCAACCAACGCTGCTGCAATGCGGGAAGCTGTCGAGCGCTTAGCGGAATCTTAGGCTTGATTGGATATCACTCCTTGGAAGACTAGCGAGGTACGGCATGAGCATTTCCATGCAGCATCCCGGTACCGGCCGGGTCAAGATCATGCCGGAAGGCTGGAGCTGGTCGTGCTTTTTCGGCGCGACCGTGCTTGGCCTGCCGCTGTTCTCGCGTGGCCTCATCGTGTGGGGCTCGGCGATGCTCGTTTTCGACGTCACGACCTTGATCGTCGGTTGGGTCGACACGGACGCCGCCGCCAACCTCTACTTCTGGCTGTCGGTGACCGGGCTGGCCGCGAGCGTGTTTTTCGGATTGAAGGCCAATCGGATGGCCACTCGGCACGCCCTCGCGCACGGCTGGAAATACGCCAACAACGAGCGGCGATGGTTCGACTGACCCGGTTGCCGTGATCGCTGTTGTCCCCCGCCCCCGGCGGACGGCATCATGGACGCCGCACGCCGCCGGGAGGGGACATGGCCGACTACCGCTTCTGCAAGGTCGAGGACGAGGGCCGCATCCGCATCGTCACGATCAACCGGCCCGAGGTGCTGAACGCGCTGCATAGCGAGGCGCATTGGGAATTCGACGGCATCTGGAACGAGTTCGCCGCCGATCCCGAGCTCTGGGTCGGCATCGTCACCGGGGCGGGCGAGCGGGCGTTCTCCGCCGGCAACGATCTGAAAGTGCAGGCGGCCGGGCGGCGCGGGCCGCGGCCGGCGACCGGCTTTGCCGGATTGTCGCACCGCTTCGACCTCGACAAGCCGTTGATCGCTGCGGTCAACGGCGTGGCGATGGGCGGCGGGTTCGAGACCGCGCTCGCCTGCGACATCGTCGTCGCCGCCGAGAATGCGGTATTCGCGCTGCCCGAGCCGCGGGTCGGCCTCATCGCTGGCAGCGGCGTCCATCGCCTGCCGCGGATGATCGGGCAGAAAAACGCGCTCGGCATGATCCTTACCGGGCGCCGCGTTTCGGCGGCGGAGGGCCAGGAGCTCGGCTTCGTCAACGAGGTGATGCCGGAGGGTCAGGCGCTCGACGCCGCCAAGCGCTGGGCCGGGCTCATCCTCGAATGCTCGCCGATGGCGATCCGCGCCTCGAAGCAGTCGGTATATCACAGCCTCGACGAGCCGACCTTGCAGGCGGCGATGACGACGACCTATCCCGCGGTTCAGGCCAATCTCGACAGCCAGGACTACATCGAGGGTCCCAAGGCTTTCGCCGAGCGCCGCAAGCCAAATTGGCGGAATAAATGAGCCGCTGAGCGTCTGGCTCATTTCAATCGCTCCCCGGCGAAAGCCGGGGCCTATTCTTCGGTGTCTCGAAAGCGGATAAGTGGACCCCGGTTTTCGCCGGGGAGCGAAATGGAAGGAAGCTCAGTGTCACCCGTGGTGGAACGCCAACCCGCCGCTCAAAACTTCGAAATTCGCCCGCTGTCGGATGTCGCCGGCGCCGAGGTGGTCGGGCTCGACCTCCGCCGGCCGCTCGACGCGGCGGCGCGGCAGGCGGTGTACGGCGCGTTCGTCCGCCATCACGTGCTGGCGTTTCGCGGCCAGGATCTCAGCAAGGACGAGCAGGTCGCCTTTACCGAGCAGTTCGGCACCCTGGAGCGCCATGTCGCGCGCAACCGCGGCGTCGGCGACCATCCGCTCGTGCATATCGTCTCGAACCTCAACGCCGAGGGCGAGCCGAGCGGCAAAATCGCCTCGCAGAAATGGCATACCGACAAGTCGTTTCGCGAGCTACCGTCGCTGGCGACGATCCTGCACGCCCGGATCATGCCGCCCCAAGGCGGCGATACCTGCTTTGCCAACATGATTCTCGCCTACGAAGCGCTGAGCGACGCGGAGAAAGCGGAGCTCGACGGGGTCGGGGTCATCCATAGCTGGGAATTGTCATGCCTGAAGGCCGGCCGCGCCGCGCCTCCGGACGAAATCGCCGACGCGCCGCCGATGACCCATCCGCTGGTGCGCACCAGCCCGAATCCGGCAAGAAGAGCCTGTTCATGGGTGAGCACGCCTCGCACCTCGACGATCGTTCGTTTGAGGCCAGCCGCGCCCGGCTCGCGGAGCTCGAAGCGCATGCGACGCAGGAGCGCTTCATCTACCGCCATCACTGGCAGCCGGGCGACGTGCTGATGTGGGACAATCGCTGCCTCTTGCACCGTGCCGATCAGAATTTCGACGCGGCGCAGTACAAGCGGGTGCTGCACCGCACCTGCCTGCGCGGCACCGCCCCGGCATAAACGAGGACACCGCTCGCCGCCGTCTTTAACGTTTCGTTAGCGGCCGAAAGAATATCTGCCATGGCTAAAAACCGGGCAGTACCGTTGCCGTTTCCGTGATAGTGCCTGGGATCGCATCGGGCGCACTGCGCGCGAAGGCGAGCGCGCCCAGGGGTGGTAAATGACGACCGAAGTTTCGGCATCGGCCAGCGTCGAACGCAGGATCGCCGAAGGCGCCGCCTTCTCGATCATCCTGGCGCTGAGCTTCTCGCACATGCTCAACGACATGATGCAGTCGCTGGTGCCGGCGCTCTACCCGATGATCAAGGGCACCTACGGCCTCAGCTTCGTGCAGATCGGCGTCATCACGCTGACCATGCAGATCACCTCGTCGATGCTCCAGCCGATCGTCGGGCTGGTGGCGGACCGCCGCCCACAGCCCTATTCGTTGGCCGTGGGGATGAGCTCGACGCTGTGCGGGCTACTGTTGCTGGCGCATGCCGGTAGCTATTCGATGCTGCTCCTGGGATCGGCGATGGTGGGCACCGGTTCGGCGGTGTTCCACCCCGAGGCGTCGCGGGTCGCGCGGCTGGCGTCGGGCGGACGGCACGGCCTTGCGCAATCCTTGTTCCAGGTCGGCGGGAATATCGGCTCGGCCTCGGGTCCGATCCTCGCCGCGCTGATCGTCATCCCCAAGGGGCAGGGCAGCGTCGGCTGGTTCTCTTCGGCGGCGCTGCTGGCGATGGCGGTGCTGTTCCTCGTCGGCAACTGGTATCGCCGCGAGCATTCGGTGCCGCGCCGCGCCCGGCATTCGGCGGCGCCGCTCAATCTGTCGCGACGGCACGTGTTCTGGTCGCTGGCGATCTTGCTGTCGCTGGTGTTCTCGAAGGCGTTCTACCAGGCGAGCCTGGGGACCTATTACACCTTCTACCTGATCGATAAATTCCATCTGTCGATGGAGACGGCGCAGATCTACCTGTTCGTCTTCCTCGCCTCGGTGGCGCTGGGCACGCTTATCGGCGGGCCGATCGGCGACCGGATCGGCAGGAAAGCGGTGATCTGGGGCTCGATCATCGGCGCGATCCCGTTCGCGCTGGCGCTGCCCTTCGCCAGCCTGTTCTGGACGGCGGTCCTCACCGTCGTCGTCGGTGCAACGATGGCCTCGGCCTCGTCGGCGATCATCGTCTATGCGCTCGATCTGGTGCCGGGGAAGATAGGCACGATGGCCGGTCTGTTCTTCGGCCTCAGCTTCGGCATGGCTGGGGTCGGCGCGGCGGCTCTCGGCAGCCTTGCCGATGCGACCAGCATCGCCACGGTCTACCACGTCTGCGCCTACCTGCCGCTGATCGGCCTGCTCACGGTATTTCTGCCCGATCTCGGCCGGCCCGTCCGGCGCGCATAACCCGCTTCTCGCCGCTGCAACCTCGGCTTACCATGCGCCGGCAAGGCCGCATGGAGGCTCCGCATGTTCGTGCGCAACGCCTGGTACATCGCCGCGTGGGCTGACGAGCTGGGCGAGAAGCCGCTCGCCCGCCGCATCTGCAACGACCCGGTCGTGCTGTTCCGCGTCGAGGACGGGAGCGCTGCGGCGCTCGCCGATCGCTGCTGCCACCGCTCCGCCCCGCTGAGCCTCGGCCGGGTCGTCGCCGAGGGCATCGAGTGCGGCTATCACGGGTTGGTCATCGACAGCGCCGGCAAATGCGTGAAGGTGCCGGGCCAACGCCTGATCCCGGGCGACGCGACGGTCAGGAGCTATCCGCTCGTCGAGAAGAACCAGTTCCTCTGGGTGTGGACGGGCGACCCGGCGCTCGCCGACGCGGGCGGAATCGTCGATTTCCCCTACCACGACGATCCGGTGCGCTGGCCGCACAAGCACACGATGTACCCGATCAAAGGCAACTACATGCTGATGGTCGACAATTTGATGGACCTCACCCATCTCGGCTATCTGCACGGCAAGACCATCGGCGGCAACCCGTCGCAGCACGTCGATGCCGAGATGAAGGTGGTGCGCACCCCGACCGGGGTCAAATTCACCCGGTGGATGAAGAATTCGCAGCCGCCACCGAGCTACGTCAAGGCGGCGGGGTTCGCCGGCCGGATCGATCGCCTGCAAAGTTTCGAATTCATCGCGCCGTCGACGATCGTGCAGTGGACCGGCGCCACCGATGCCGGCTCCGGCGTCGAGCCCGACGATTTCGCCTTCCAGTTCCGCCTGTTCCACGGCCTCACGCCCGAGACCGAGACAAGCTGCTTCTATTTCTGGTCGGCGGCGAACGGCTATCGCCAGAACGAGCCGGAGACGACCGAACAGCTCTTCGGGGAAATCGCGGTGGCGTTCCTCGAGGATGCCGCGATGGTCCAGGCGCAGCAGGCGCGGATCGGCGAGTTCGGCGAGCAAGGGCTTGTCGACATCGCCTCGGATGCGACGCGGATGACGATGCGGCGGCAGGTCGACCGAATGATCGCCGCCGAGCGGCAGCAACAGGCGGCGGAATAGGAGAGGGCCATGGCGAGCACCCTGATCTCGTGCGACGACCACATGGATCTGGGGCATCTGCCCGCGGATCTGTGGCAGACGAGCCTCCCGGCCGAGTTCCGCGACCGCGCCCCCTATGTCATCGAGAAGGATGGGCAGGCGGTGTGGATGTGCGACGGCAAGGTGTGGGGCGTGTGGAACGGCAAGCGGCCCAACACCGGCAATCAGCGCGCGGTGAAGCCGCTCTACAACGCCTTCGACCGCGGCGGCATCTACGACCAGAGCGCCCGGCGCCCGGCAAACGCCGAATTGCGCCTTGCCGACATGGACCGCGATGGGGTGCGCTCGCAGGTCATCTTCGGCCCGATCTTTCAGATCAGCACCGACGACCCGGCGCTGCGCGTCGCCTGCTACCGGGTCTACAACGATTGGATCATTGAGTTCTGCGACGCGGCGCCCGACCGCCTCATCGGCGTGCCGATGCTGCCGGAAACGCCGCAGGCGGCGACCGAGGAGCTGCGGCGCCTGGCGAAGCGCGGCGGCGTCCGCCAGGTGACGCTGATGATCGCCAACATCAGCCCAAAGCTCGACGACCCGGCCTGGGAAACGCTGTGGAGCGCGCTCGAGGAGACCGGGATCATCCTCTCCTGGCACATCACCGTGTTTGTCGGGAAGCCGGGTGACCGCGTTGCCGGCAAGCCGGCGAGCGTCTTCGAGAACACCAAGTTCTTTATGGCGAATTTTTTGGAGCCGTTCGTCGACCTCTTCGCCTGGGGCATTCTCGAGCGCCATCCTAAGATCAAGATGGTGATGGCCGAGGCCGGCACCGGCTGGCTGCCTTGGCTGGTGCAGGAACTCGACTACCGGCACTGGCGGCTGTGGGAGGCCAAGGAGTTCTGGGCCGACAAGGGCGGCATCCAGCTCGAAACCAAGCCGAGCGACCTGTTCAAGCGGCAGATCTACGCGACCTTCCAGGAGGATTACGCGGCGATGGCGCTGATCCCGTTTTTCGGCGACGGGCATCTCTTGTGGGCGTCGGACTACCCGCACCCGGACAGCGTCTGGCCGCACTCCCAGGACGCGATCGAGCGCCAGATGCAAGGCCTCAGCCCGGAAATGCGCCGCAAGCTGACCCACGACAACGCTGCGCGGCTTTACAGGCTGGCTTAAACGAGGCGGCCGCGGCGGCGTCCTACCTTAGAGGGCCAAGACGGCGGGAGATTGGTTCGCTCCGCTCGCAACAACAGCTTGGGGGAACGCCGATGAAGACCAGCACCGACCGCATCCTCACCACTCATGTCGGCAGCTTGCCGCGGCCGGCGGCGCTGCGTGAGCTGTTGGTCAAGAAGGACAAGGGCGAGGCGTACGATAAGGCGGCGCTGGCGCGGCTGACCAAGGAGGCGGTGGCGGGCATCGTGCGCCGCCAGGCGGAGGCCGGGGTCGATATCGTCGATGACGGCGAGATGTCGAAGCCAGGCTATTCGACCTATGTCGCCGACCGGCTCTCGGGGTTCGCCGGCCATGTGCCTGCCCTGCCACGGCTCGATACTGGGCCGCATCCGAATTTCTCCGCCGCGATCGGCCGGATGACCGGCGAGAACGTCGCCCGCCGCGCGGTCTGCGTCGGCCCAATCGAAGTGCGGGACCGCGAGCCGCTGGCCGAGGACATCGCCAACCTCAAGGCCGCCGTCGCCGGGGTAAATGTTGCCGACGTCTTCATGACCGCCGCTTCGCCCGGCCTCGTACCGGTGTTCCAGACCAACACTCACTACAAGTCGCACGAGGCTTATGTCGAAGCGATCGCCGCCGCGATGCAGGAGGAATACGAGGCGATCGTCGGCGCCGGCTTCGTCCTTCAGCTCGATTGTCCCGACCTGGCGATGGCGCACCACACCAGCTTCCAGGAGCTGAGCGAGGCGGATTTCCTGAAGCGCGCCGCCTTCCATGTCGAGGTGCTGAACGATGCGCTGCGCAACGTCCCGGCCGAAATGAGCCGCATCCACATCTGCTGGGGCAATTACGAGGGGCCGCACGACCACGACATCGATTTCCGCAAGGTCGCGCCGATCCTGGTCAAGGCGAAGCCTCAGGCGCTCGTGGTCGAGGCGGCCAACCCGCGCCACGCCCATGAATGGGCGGTGTGGCGGGACGAGGTGAAGTTGCCGGACGACAAGATCCTCATTCCCGGCGTGCTCGACACCTCGACCAACTACGTCGAGCACCCGGAGCTCGTCGCCGAGCGCATCTGCCGCTTCGCCGACATCGTCGGCCGCGAGCGGGTCATCGCCGGCAGCGATTGCGGCTTCGGCACCTTCGCCGGCTACGGCAAGCTCGACCCCGACATCTCGTTCAAGAAGCTGAAGGCGATGGCCGAGGGCGCGGCGATCGCTTCGAAGCGGCTGTGGGCGCGCGCCTGACCGATGAGCTTTCCGGCGCCGTACGACCGCTATCGGGGCGAGGTGCTGCCCGAATGGATCGACATCAATGGCCACATGAACCTCGCCTACTACACGGTACTGTTCGACTATGCGACCGACATGATGTTCGCCGAACTCGATCTCGGGGCCGATTATCGCCGGCGCACTGACCTCGGTACCTTCGTTACCGAGACGCATAACCGCTACGAGCGCGAGCTCCTGGTCGGCGACAAGGTGCGGGTGGCGATCCAGATCATGCTTGCCGACGACAAGCGCCTGCATCTGGCGCACGAGATGTTCCGGCTCGACAACGGTGAGCGCGCGGCGACGCAGGAGCTGCTGTTCCTGCACGTCGACCTGAATGAGCGGCGGGTGACGCCGTTCCCACCCGATCTCCACGCGCGGGTTCACGCCGCGGCGGCGGCGCATAGCACCTTGCCGCGTCCCGCCTGGACCGGCCGCCATGTCGGAGCGCCGCGCTAAACCGCCTCAACGGCTGGACTTCCGGCAAGTTGAGTCAATGCGCGTTTTCGTTAACGGAAAAAATCTGCATTATGGTGATTGCGGGGTGGATTGGCCTCGGGTCTGGGAAGTGGAAGTAAGTCGTGGAAAACGGGAGAGGGCATCGCGATCGCGGCCGGCGGCGGGATTTTGACGAGGGTGATTTTGGCGGGGGCGGGGGAGGCGGCGGTTACAGTCCGGCGCCACGTTACAATCCGGCGCCGCGTTTTGACGAGCAGCCTTCGGGCCCGGCGGTGACGGCGGTTGTGAAGTGGTTTCGGGCGGATCGGGGGTTTGGCTTTGTCGAATTGTCGGACGGATCGGGCGACGCGTTTTTGCATGCGAGCGTGTTGGGCCGGATCGGAGTTCAGGCGGTTGAGACGGGCGAGACCTTGGAGGTTCGGATCGCGCAGGGTCAACGTGGGCCGCAGGTGACCGAGGTGTTGAACGTCGACAGTTCGACGGCGGCGCC
>Ga0182024_10006278_pt1 | contig 26189 bp, 26 predicted proteins | sample P32metaG_FD_120480 | JGI IMG/M metagenome (GOLD analysis project Ga0182024, IMG submission 120480) | Permafrost microbial communities from Stordalen Mire, Sweden - P3-2 metaG (Illumina Assembly) | ecosystem: Environmental > Terrestrial > Soil > Wetlands > Permafrost | place: Sweden: Stordalen... | reverse complement strand
GTAGAGCATTCCGATGGCGCCCGCCGTCAGCAGAAAGCGGATCACCCCGTCGTCGTTAGCGCCGGGTTCAAAGCGCCGGTAGAAATGCAGCACCGCGGGCACGATGCCCGCGGCGCCATTGGTCGGTGCGGTCACCACGCGCCCGCCGGCGGCATTTTCTTCGTTGACCGCCAGCGCCCACGCGTTCACCCAGTCCATGACGTCAAGTGGGTTCGCGGCGCCTCGGCTCTCGGTGAGCATGCGGTAGAGCTTCGGCGCGCGACGCCGCACCTTCAACACGCCAGGCAGGAGGCCCGTCTGCCGAAAGCCGCGCTCCACACATGCCTGCATGACGCTCCACAGGCGCAGCAGTCCGGCGCGCACCTCCTGCTCCGATCGCCAGGTGCGCTCATTCGCCATCACAAGCTCAAAGAGCTCGAATCCCTGCTCGCGCGAGCGCTGCAGGAGTTCATCGCCCGAGTCAAAGGGATAAGGCGACGGCAGTCGGCCCGTAGGCGCCGCGGCCGCCTCAGCGCCGCGCAGAATGAAACCACCGCCAATCGAGAAGTAATCCTCCTCGCGCAGCGTGTTGTGCTCCTCGCCCAGCGCGGTGAAGCGCATCCCATTTGAGTGCCGCTCCAAGCGCTCGTGCCGCATGAACAGCAGCTGCATGGGCTCATCGAAGGGTATCTCATGGCGGCCTAAGAGCCTGATGCGCCCCGTCGCGCGGATGCGCGCCACGGCGGGCTCCATCTGATCGGGATCGACGCTCTCGGCATCGGCTCCCTCGAGGCCCAGAAGGATGGCGCGATCCGTTCCATGGCCGACGCCCGTGAGCGCGAGCGATCCATAGAGGCGGACGGCAATCTCCCGCGTCGCGCCGAGGAGACCGTCGCGCTCCAGACCCGATACAAACTCGTGCGCCGCACGCATCGGTCCCATCGTATGCGAGCTCGACGGGCCAATGCCGATTTTGAAGATGTCAAATACGCTCAACGTCATCAGAGAAAACCTCTTCAGGCATCCGCAAGCGATAGAAGGCTCGCGTTGCCGCCTACGGCTGCGGTATTGGTGCTGATCGTCTGCTCCGTGGCAAAGCGCACCAGATAGTGCGGACCCCCGGCCTTTGGACCCGTGCCCGAAAGCCCGCAGCCGCCAAAGGGCTGCACGCCCACGACCGCGCCGATCATATTCCGATTGACGTAGATATTCCCGACGCGCGCACGAGATGCGATCCGCTCCGCGACGGCGTCGATGCGAGTGTGGATGCCGAGCGTGAGTCCATAGCCCATACCATTTAGCTGCTCGATCACTTGGTCAAGTTCGCTCGCGCGATAGGCAACCACATGGACAATGGGTCCAAATACCTCCCGTTCAAGCGAAGAAAGTCCGGGCAGCGACACCGCAAGTGGAGCGAAAAACCTGCCCTTGCCGGCATCCGCACCCAGAGGCGCCCGGTGGTGCCAGGCGCCGCCGGCCGTCACGCGCGCGGCATGGGCCTCGAGCATCGCGAGTGCCTCACGATCGATGACCGGCCCCACGTCTGTCGCGAGCCATGCGGGATTTCCCACGCGCAGCTCGTCCATATAGCCCGCCAGGAGCTCCATGATTCGCGGCGCAACCTCCTCCTGCAGGACGAGGACCCGCAACGCGGAGCAACGCTGGCCTGCACTATTGAACCCGGAGGCGACCGCGTCGAGCACGACCTGCTCTGGCAGCGCCGAGCTGTCGACGAGCATCGCGTTGATGCCGCCGGTCTCGGCGATGAAGGTCGCAATCGCCCCGGGGCGGGCGGCAAGGCTGCGCTCGATGAGGCGCGCGGTCTCGGTTGATCCGGTAAAGACGACGCCCGACACCCGCGGGTCGCGCGTCAGTGCGGCACCGACCGAGGCGCCCTCCCCCGGCAGAAACTGCAGCACCTGCGTCGGCACGCCGGCCTCATGCAGGAGCTGCACGGCAAGCGCGGCAGTGAGTGGCGTTTGCTCGGCGGGCTTGGCGACCACCGCATTGCCCGCCGCGAGTGCCGCGCTCACCTGCCCTGTGAAGATCGCGAGCGGAAAATTCCACGGACTGATGCAGGCAAATACGCCGCGGCCGCGCAGACGCAGTGCATTTTTCTCCCCGGTCGGGCCCGGCAACAGCGTCTCGGCAGCAAACAGCAGGCGCGTCTGCTGCGCGTAATAGCGCAGGAAGTCGACCGCTTCACGCACCTCCGCGACGCTGTCTGGCAAGGTCTTGCCCGCTTCGAGCACGCAGCGCGCGATGAGCTCAGGGCGGCGCGTCTCAAAGAGCTGCGCCGCCCGCTCAAGAACCGCGGCGCGCTCCCCTGCGCTGCGCGCTTCCCACGACGCGGCCGCAGCGCACGCGCTGCTCAGCGCGCGCTCGACGTCGGCAGCGGAGGCTTGCACGACCACACCAATCGCCTGCGACTCGTTGGCTGGATTGACCAGCTGCAGGCGATTGCCGCTGCCGGCTTTCCCATTGATGAGTGCCATCGCCCGCCATGGTGCGGCGGCCGCGGCCTCGCAGGCGCTCTTCAACTGCTCAAGCTCCGCCGGATCGGCGAAATTGACGCCCAGGGAATTTAACCGCTCGGCGCCAAACAATTGTTGCGGCAGAACGATGCGCGGATGTGAAGCTTGCGCCAGCCGGTCGACCTCCGCGATGGGATCAGCGACGACGGCTGCCGCCGGCAGACGCTCATCGACCACGCGATTCACGAAAGATGTATTGGCGCCATTCTCGAGGAGCCGCCGCACGAGGTACGGCAGCAAATCCTCATGTGCCCCCACCGGGGCATAGACGCGGCAGGCATAGCCGCCTGCATCGGCCGCGATCACCTGCGCATACAGCTCCTCGCCCATGCCATGCAGACGCTGGAATTCGAATGCGCCCGGGCGATTGCGAAAGAGCTCAGTGATGTACGCAACGGTGTGCGCGTTGTGGGTAGCGAACTGCGGGAAGATCACGTCGGTTGCCGACGCGAGGAGGCGCGCGCAGGCAAGATAGGATACGTCTGTGTTCGCCTTGCGCGTGAACACGGGGTAGCCGAGCAGCCCTCGCTCCTGCGCTCGCTTGATTTCGCTGTCCCAGTACGCACCCTTGACTAGACGCACCGTGAGCGCACGCCCGAGTGTACGGGCGCGTGCGATCAGCCAGTCGAGAAGCGCAGGTGTGCGTTTTTGATACGCCTGCACCGCAAGCCCAAAACCGCCGTATTGAGCGAGTTCATCGCTGGCCAGCACCGAATCGATGAGCAGCAGCGAAAGCTCCAGGCGCTCGGCCTCCTCTGCGTCAATCGTGAGGCCAATGCCGGCGTCGCGCGCCAGCTTGACGAGCGCCAGCAATTGCGGCGTGAGCTGCGCTACGACACGTTCGCGCTGCGCGAACTCGTAGCGGGGGTGCAGCGCCGAGAGCTTGACCGAAATACTGTGACGCGCCACCATCGCGATGTCGGGCCGAATCGTGCGGCCGACCGCGACGATCGCCGCTCGATACTTTTCAAAGTAGCGCTCGGCGTCGGCTTGCGTCAGCGCCGCCTCGCCCAGCATGTCGAAGGAGTAGCGATACTCGCGCTCGGTGGCCCCCGTCGTGCGCTCGAGCGCCTCTTCGATCGTACGGCCCATGACAAACTGGTGACCCATGATGCGCATGGCTTGCCGCAGTGCCGCGCGCGCCACGGGCTCGCTGATGCGGCTCGCAAGACGCGAGAACCAGCCGCGCACGGAACTTACCTCGGCCCGGTCGACGTCGACGATGCTTCCGGTCAGCATCAGCCCCCACGTCGAGGCGTTGACAAACAAGGACTCGCTGTCCCCCAAATGCTCTTCCCAGGCGCCGGCGGCGATCTTGTCGGCAATCAGACGATCGGCCGTATGCGCATCCGGGATGCGCAACAAAGCCTCCGCAAGACACATCAAAATAACGCCCTCGGGCGATGCCAAGTGGTACTCGCGCAGAAAGGCGTCGAGGCCGGAGCCCGCCGGGCGCGCCGCGCGCACCGCCTCAACAAGCGCAAGGCCGCGGGCCTGCACCGCGGCGGCGCCCGCGGCGCAGAGCCGCGCACGCTCGGCGAGCGCACGCACGATGGGCTCCTCCGGTGCGAGAAATGTCGAATTGATCACAGCGGCGACCGTGGAGGCGAGGGCAACGGTGTCCGGCACGACAAAGCGCGCCGCGGAAGAAGGTGAAGAGTGCATCGTGCGAGTATAATTCATGCCATGAGCGCCTCGATTCTAGAGCGTCTGCGTGCCGATCTCGCCGACTTGCGCGCGGCCGGACTTTACAAAAGCGAGCGCGTGCTCGGCAGCCCGCAGGGCGGGGTCATTCGCACCGGTGAGCGCGACGTCATCAACCTATGCGCCAACAACTACCTCGGGCTCGCCAATCATCCGGCGGTGCGCGAGGCGGCGCATCGCGCCATCGATGCCAAGGGCTATGGCATGGCCTCGGTGCGTTTCATCTGCGGCACTCAGGGCGTGCATAAGCAGCTCGAAGAGCGTCTGAGCCGTTTTCTGGGCACCGAGGATGCGATCCTCTACTCCTCGTGCTTCGATGCGAACGGCGGTCTCTTCGAGACGCTCCTCGATGAGCGCGACGCCGTCATCTCCGACGCGCTCAACCATGCAAGCATCATCGACGGCATTCGCCTGTGCAAAGCCCAGCGCTATCGCTACGCGAACAGCGACATGGCGGAGCTCGAGAGCCGCCTGCAGGAGGCGCACGGCGCGCGCACGCGGCTCATCGCAACGGACGGTGTCTTTTCAATGGACGGCTACATTGCAAACCTCGCCGCAATCTGCGCCTTAGCCGAGCGCTACGACGCGCTTGTCATGGTCGATGACTCGCACGCGACGGGTTTCATGGGAGCGACGGGTCGCGGCACGCCGGAGCACTGCGGCGTCGCCGATCGCATCGACATCTACACGGGGACCTTTGGCAAGGCGCTGGGTGGGGGCTGCGGCGGCTATGTCGCCGGGCGCAAGGAGATCGTCGAGTGGCTGCGGCAGCGTTCACGGCCCTATCTCTTCTCGAACAGCATTCCACCGCTGGTTGCGGCCGTGAGTCTGCGCGTGCTCGATCTTGTGGATGACAGCCCGGAACTGCGCACCCGGCTCATCGACAATGCAAGCTACTTTCGCGCCGGCCTTGAACGCGCCGGCTTTGACCTCAAGCCAGGCGAACACCCGATCATTCCCGTCATGCTGGGCGACGCCGCCCTCGCAAGCCGCATGGCGGATCGATTGCTCGAGCACGGCGTCTACGTCATCGGCTTCTCGTTTCCCGTGGTGCCGAAAGGCGCGGCGCGCATACGCACGCAGATGTCCGCGGCCCTCACGCAGGCCCAGCTTGATGTCGCGCTCAAGGCTTTTGCGAGCGTCGGTCAAGAATTAGGAATCCTTGAAAAGGAGCGCAGACTCGGATGAAAGCGCTGGTTAAGAAAGAACGTCGGCCAGGGATCTGGCTCGACGAGATTGCCGAGCCCAAAGTAGGCCCGAACGATGTGCTGATCAAGATCGCCAAGACCGCAATCTGCGGCACCGACATGCACATCTATAAATGGGACACCTGGGCGCAAAAGACGATTCCTGTACCGATGGCGGTGGGACACGAGTATTACGGGCGCATCGTCGAGATTGGCTCCGAAGTGGCTGGGTTCAAGACTGGCGATCGGGTCTCCGGAGAAGGTCATATCACCTGCGGCTACTGCCGCAATTGCCGCGCGGGGCGCCGGCACCTGTGTCGAAATTCGGTTGGGGTCGGCGTCAACCGGCCCGGCGCGTTTGCGGAGTATCTTGCGATCCCGGCCGGCAACGCATTCAAGCTTTCCGCCGCCATTTCGGACGACGTGGGCTCGATCCTCGATCCCTTTGGCAATGCCACCCATACCGCGCTCGCCTTCAACATGGTGGGCGAGGATGTACTCATCACGGGCGCGGGCCCCATCGGCATTATGGCTGTCGCCATCGCGCGCTTCGTCGGCGCACGTCACGTCGTCATCACCGACGTCAACGACTACCGTCTGGGGCTTGCAAAAAAAATGGGCGCATCGCGCGCGATCAACGTCACGCGCGAGTCACTCGATCAGACGATGAAAGATCTCGACATGCAGGAGGGGTTCGACGTGGGCCTCGAGATGTCCGGCAACGCCGCGGCGCTGCGCGAGCTTCTGCGCACCATGCATCATGGCGGCAGTGTCGCAATACTCGGAATCCCGCCGGATGAAACAGCCATCGACTGGAATCAGGTCATTTTCAAGGGCCTGACGCTGAAGGGCATCTACGGCCGCGAAATGTTTGAGACCTGGTACAAGATGTCGAGCCTGCTGCAAAGCGGCCTGTCGCTCGCGCCTATCATTACGCACCACTTCGGAATCGCCGACTACATTGAAGGCTTCGAGACCATGGGCTCCGGCCAGTCCGGCAAGGTCATCCTCGACTGGGCAGCGTAATTGCCACTCGATGAGCGGCCCTGGTTCACCAGACCATCACCGCAGACTGCGCTGCCCCTAAGCGGGTTCGTCGCTGACCTCGCGCCCCGATGCTCTTACTTCCGCGCTGCCGCGGTTTGGCCAGCTCCCCGAGAATTGTTTATAAATTGAAACCGCTATTATCCCGGTGTGCAGGGGGATGCTGTGACGCCGTCAATTGAAGTACGTGCTGTGCGCCGTGATGACTTCATGGCTTGGCGCCAGCTTTGGGACGGCTATAACGCCTTCTATGGCAGAACAGGCAATTCGGCGCTGCCACCGCAAGTCACGCAGATCACGTGGGAGCGATTCTTTGACACCGCAGAACCCATGCATGCGCTCGTCGCGGAACGCTCTGGCACGTTACTCGGCCTCACGCACTTTCTGTACCACCGCAGCACGATCCAACTGCACCCGACCTGCTACCTTCAGGATCTATTTACGGCAAAGGCGGCGCGCGGTCACGGTATTGGGCGCGCACTCGTTCATGCTGTATACGAACGCGCCAAGAGCGCCGGATCAACTCGGGTGTACTGGCAGACCCACGAGACAAACACGGTCGCAATACGGCTTTACGATAAAGTGGCCGAGAGATCAGGCTTCATCGTGTATCGGCAGAATGTATAAACCGCGTGGGGCGTACGTGTAATGCGCACCGCTGCCAGCGTAGGTTAACTGGGTGCCAAGCTGTAATCCTTGCGGGTGCGTTACTGGCGCAGCACATGATTACCACCGGCGGTACCGCCGGCGTACAAAAAAAGCATAAAAATCGGGGAGTGTCATGGATACGTCATCAATGCCAGTGCACGTCAACTGGCTAGCTATATTGGTTGCAGCGCTCGCAGGATTTGGAGTGGGTGCAATTTGGTTCGGTCCGTTATTCGGCAAAGCCTGGATGCGCGAAGCCGCCGTAACCGCGGAGATGGTGAGGTCAGCCAACATGCCGAAGGTGCACGGCACGGTGTTGGTATTGAACCTGATCGCCGCCGGCAGTCTTGCGATGTTCATCGGCCCGAATGGAAACTGACGCTTCGGGCTATGACAGCCCGCGGAGTCATCCATGTATTTGAGTCCCGGAGCCTGCGCTTGCGGCTGATCAACTCCGGCTACCAGATCGTGATTTTCAGTGTGCTGGGGACAATCCTCGGTGCCTGCCCTTAGGTCGCGGCTCCTCCTTGACCGTGAAGATCGCCTGTATCCTTAGGCTCGCGGGATCGAATACGGCGAGCAGAGGTCGCCCCCGTCCGGTAAGCGGCATCGAATTCAACTGATCCGTGGCGAGTCCGGCCGCCCGCATCAGCGCTTTGAGCACATCCTTGTCAGCGTTCGAGAAGTATGCGACATCGTCTACCTTCTTCAGTTGCCGTTGAAGGTCCGGCAAGCCCTGCTCCCAGGGCTTGAAATACCGCGGCATAGAGATCACATCGTCGCCTCCGACAATCGCCGACGTCACGATCTTCTCGCGTTCGTTTGGGTCCTGCGGCAGCGGCGCCCAAATCCAGCGCGGCAAGCTGTACCAATGCGGCACCAGTGCTGCGTTCTGCTGGCGGGCAAGGGCCAACTCGTGGGCATTGATATCGTATGCCTGCACCAGCTGCAGCACGTTCTCGGAGAACGCGTAATACAGCGGCCGTCCGTTCCAGAGCGACACCGTGCCGTAGATCAGCGCGCAAAGCTGCACTGCCACGATCAGCGCGACGTCGCGCGCGAGTACACGCCGCGGCTTGCTCGGTCGGGCCACAACGAACGTGAGCAGCGGGCCGGCTGCGAGGTCGACTCCGGCCAGCACTGTGACTACAGGGAGGGCATCGGCCAGGTACCAGCCCGGCCAGCGATACCATCCAAAATAGAGCGTGCCGAGTACGAGCGTCAGCACGACGGCGCTTCCGAGCAGATGCAGTCCTAAAACCCTAAGTCGAAACTTCATGACCTATACCTGGAAAAAGCCGCTGCATTTAGAGCCCTATCACGCTGTGTATTGTCCACAAACCCGAAGGGAATTGAAGATTGCAGGGCAGGCTTCCTCGAAAATTGCAAATGCCGTCACACCTTGTGTTGGCCGCTCCTTTTTAGCGGTCGCGTCAATCCGGGGTTCGGTCATCGGCTAAAGTGGGCTTCGGTGAGGGTGCTCCCCCTTGCCTGCTTAAAAGGCCATTCTGCGCAGCCTCAAGCTACCGCGAATATGCGATCGATACCGCAAGTACGCGTTGTCCGCTCCTTTGCGTGAGTGGACTTTCAGCTGCGCTGCCACGCAGATGATTAGCCGCCGCGTCCACATTGATCAGCCAACGAGTCGTGATGAAGCGGGTCGCACTGAACCCCAGCCCTACTGCGTTTGTGCCGGCATGGGATTCATATTCCGGATATCCGGAGGCGAGCGCTTGTGCCGCGGTCACACCGAACTTCTTTTGTAAGTATAGGTGATCGGCGAATGTGATCAATGGGCCGGCGAACATTTCCAATGATTTCGAACTTCCGGGAAGCGGCATATAAGCCCCTCTAGGTCGCCAACCACCCCATCGGCGCCACCAACTAATTGGCGAACAGCAGCGCGCAAGACAAGCGGAAACTTCTTTGAGATTGCGTAGGATTCGATCAGCTTGATGACGGGCGCCGGTGCAATGTCGCCTAGGCCGTGCAGATGACTATAATAGTCCGCAACGCGGCGACCGAGGTCGTAGCCAATCGAGACTCCTGCGCGGTAATTGTCACCGCGCAGGGGGTTCACGCCGAGTCCCTCTCCGACGGAGGCGAAAGCGATGTCACGGTATCGAATATTGATCACGGGCCGGCTTCTCCCCGGTATGGCCGTGCGCCATCGTACAAAGGCTGTAGCTCCTCCGCTGCGCCAACGACGGCGCGCCATTCCGGTAAATTCGGCTCGAATAGCTTTTGCAGGACAGTGCCGCCCGAATATTGCCATTCCTGGAGCGGCGACGGCGTTTGGGACAATGCTATCCGAGGGACACAAGCCCCCACCATGATGGCCAAATAAGCAAGTTGCCGCGAGACGATCGCTGCTCCGACGAATTTGCGGCTCATCTTGCTGGCTCCCCGAAGCGGTGCCTTAGCGCGGCTAACTCTGCACGCCGCGACTATACCCCCAGCGGCAACAGAGCAGTTCCGCTACGCCCTGCTTCGCTCCTGGAACGAGCGTTAAGGCACGCCGCAGAAACAGTACGCGTACAGCCGGTTCCGAGCGGTGAAGTGGCTGAGACGCTCGACTTCGCGCGCCAGTGGATCGAGCTGGTCCACGACGCGCGCGAGCGCGCGGGCGTTGCCATCGGTACTGAACATGAGTTGCGCAAGATGCGACCGCAGCTGCATCGCCAGCTGCTCCGTCCAGGTCAACTCCGGCTCGATGAAGTGCACATCGTAGGTCGTCAACTTAGCGCGCCGCGCGGCCGCTTTTACCGCGTCGTCAAATGAGCCGAGCTCATCGACGAGCCCGAGGCGCTTGCCGTCGACTCCCGCCCACACTCGGCCTTGACCGATCTCATCCACCTGGTCGCGCGTCTTCTTGCGGCCACTGGCGACGCGCTGCAGGAATTCCTCGTAGCCGCGTTCAACCGTCGACTGCAAAAGCGCCCGCGCCGGCGCGCCGAGCGGACGGTCGAGGCGCAATTGGCCCGAGAGCGGCGTCGTGCCGACACCATCGACGTTGACGCCGACCTTCGCAAGAGTCCGCGGCACCGTCGGAATAATCGCAAAGATGCCGATGGATCCGGTCAGCGTCGCGGGACTCGCCCAGATCTCATCCGCGGGTGCTGAGATGTAGTAGCCGCCGGAGGCTGCGTAATTGGCCATCGACACGATCAACGGCTTGCCCGCGGCCTTGAGTGCCTTGAGTTCACGATAGATCTGCTCGGATGCGTTGACGCTGCCGCCGGGACTATCGACGCGCAGCACGACGGCACGCACGTTTTCATCCATGCGCGCATTCCTGATCAAACGCGCCGTGGACTCACCGCCTATCGTGCCAGGCGGCTGGTCGCCGTCGAGGATCTCCCCCTCGGCCACGATGACGCCGATCCTGTGACCGCGGCCGGCGGTGATTCTCTTTTGCGCATGCACGATGCGCGCGTAGTCCTCATCGGAGATCGAACGAAAAGATCCATCCGACTCATCTTCACCGACCATTGAAATGAGTTCTTGTTCGACTTGCAGGCGCGTCTTGACCCCAGTGACGAGGCCTGCCTTGAGCGCCACTGCCGGCGCATCGCCGCCCGCTGCCGGGATGGTCTTCGACAAGTCAGCCACATAGGTCGCGACCGCATCCCCGGAAAGCTTGCGCGCCTTGGTGGTCGCACCCTGGTAGCTTGTCCACAGCGCAGTTAGATAACCCAAGGCGTTCTGGCGGGCATCCTCGGACATGTCGTTGCGCGTGTAGAGCTCCACTGCGCTCTTGAATGCGCCGACCCGGAACACATTGATGTCGACGTCAAGCTTGTCGAGCGCATCTTTGAAGTACATGTGATAACCGTCATAACCGTCGATGAGCACGAAGCCCATGGGATCGACGTAGACCTCATCCGCCTGCGCCGCGATGTAGTACGGCGCCTGCAGATAGCTCGTCGCAACGGCGATGACTTTCTTGCCGCTCGCACGGAACTCGCGGATTGCGCGTGCAAGTTCCTCGAGGGTTGGCTGGCCGCCGCCTTCAAAGTGCTCCAGATCGAGCACCAGCACCGGAATGCGCTTGTCTTTGGCCGCCGCGCGGATGCTGTCGGTCAGATCCCATAGAAGGGTCTCGGCATGCTCCTTGCTGCGCGCGTCCTCCAACGCTCTTTGCAGAGCATCGCCGGATAGCTGTTCAACGAGCCGCCCTTCAGGGGCCACCACGAGCGCCGCCCGCTCCGGCAAGCTCGGAATCGAGCTGCGCAGTGCGACCAGGACCACCCCGAAGAAGAAGAGCAGCAGGATCAAATGCAGCACCCGACGCAGCCCGTCGAGGAAACCCCATACGTTGTGCCCGAACCTGCGAAGAGCAGCCATCAACGAGGCGCTCAGATTTTCTCTTCGATGCGCGCCGCTTTGCCGGACAGTGCGCGCAGATAGTAGAGCTTGGCGCGGCGCACGCTGCCGCGGCGCTTGACGACGACGTCGCTGATTGCCGGGCTGTGCGCCTGGAAGACGCGCTCGACGCCCTCGCCGTGCGAGATCTTGCGCACCGTGAACGATGAGTTCAGGCCGCGGTTGCTCTTGGCGATCACGACGCCTTCGTACGCCTGCACACGCTCACGGTCGCCTTCCACCACCTTCACCTGCACGACCACGGTGTCGCCCGGGTTGAAATCCGGAAGCTTCCTCGTCATGCGCCGACTTTCGATGTCTTGAATAATCTTGCTCATATCGCTCACCTTCCCTCGACTGGCTCACCGACCTTGCGGGCGGCGAGAAATTCATTGAGGATCTTCACGGCCTCGGCCGTCAGCTCCTCTTTCACGATCAGATCCGGGCGGCGCAGCCACGTGCGGCCCACGGCCTGTTCGAGCCGCCAGCGCCGGATATCCGCGTGATCACCGGACAATAGCACTTGCGGCACCGCCAAGCCTTCGAATACCTCCGGCCGCGTGTAGTGCGGCCAGTCAAGAAGACCCGCGGCGAAGGAGTCCTCGGCGCTCGAGCGCTCATCCCCCAGAACACCCGGCAGCAAGCGTGCGACCGCGTCCACCACCACGAGCGCGGGCAGCTCGCCACCCGAGAGAACGTAGTCGCCGATCGACATATCCCGATCGACACCCAGCGCCATCACCCGCTCATCGATGCCCTCGTAGCGGCCGGCGATGAGCAAAAATCCCGGCAAAGCAGCCAGCTCTCGCGCCCTCGCCGCGCTAAAAAGCTCTCCCTGCGCCGAGAGACAAATCCGCGGGCTGCCCGCGGGCAGCCGCGCATGCGCCGCCCGGATCGCGCAGAGCATAGGCTCGGGCTTCAACACCATGCCCGGACCGCCGCCGTAGGGACGATCATCCACTGTGCGGTGTGCATTGAGAGTATGCGCACGCGGATCTTCCGTACCCACTCTCAAGAGCCCGCGCTCGGCCGCACGACCGAGGATGCCGAAGTCGACCGCTCCGCGGACCATGTCCGGAAACAGCGTGACGACCTCGATGTGCACGGCGCGTGCCCCTAGGCGGAGTCGATCGGCCAATCAACTATGATCCGGCCCGCCGCCAAATCCACATGCCACAAATATTCAGGTGTCGCCGGCACCCAGTGTTCTCCGGATGCCGCGTGCTTGATGACCATCGTGGCGCCGTTCGCTGCCTCGACGAAGTGCACAAGCACCCCTAAGTCCACGCCCTCGCGATTACTCACGGCGAGACCGAGCAGATCGGCGCGATAGTATTCGCGCGCTTCCGTCGGCGGCAGCTCGCTGCGCGCCACCTCAATCACCGCACCCACGAGCTCCTGGGCTACCTGCCGGTCCTCAACGCCCTCCAGACGCACCACGAGTTCGCGCCCCTGCGGGCGACCTTCGGCCACGACGCGCATGGCGCGCGCGCCGCCGGCGCTGCGCAGCGTCCACTGGCGGTAGTCGAGAAGCGCCTCGACGGGATCGGTAAAGGACTCCACGTGCAGCCAGCCTTTGACACCGAATGGCCTGCGAATTCGTCCGAGCTCGATCCACGCCACGAAGCCGCCGCCTGCGCCGCAAGCGTCAGGTGATGGCGCTTGCCTGCTTGCGATAGGACGCCACGAGCGAGCGCACGCGCTCGGACTGCTGCGCGCCCTGGCTTAGCCAGTAATCGATGCGCGGCAAGTTAAGCTTAAGCTTCGGCTCACTGCGGCGCGCAATCGGATTAAAGAACCCCACGTGCTCGAGGCTCAGGCCGCCCTGGCGCTTGCGGCTGTCCGTCACCACGAGGTGATAAAAGGGCTGATTCCGTGCCCCGCGCCGTGTCAGACGTATCGTTACCATGATGAGATCGGCCGCCCAAAAAAGAGCGCGGATTCTACGCAAAAGCGAGCGTCTGCGCAAAACGGCAAACGCAGGCGTTAAGGCAAACGCCCCTTAAAAGCGCCCATCAGGCGTCTCAAGTGGCCGCCTTTCATGCTCTTCATCATCCGCTGCATGTCCTGAAATTGCTTCAAGAGCCGATTGACATCCTGCACCTGCACCCCCGCACCGCCCGCGATGCGCCGTCGCCGTGAGCCATCAATGACGCCCGGCTGGCGCCGCTCGCGTCGCGTCATGGAATTGATGATGGCGATCTGGCGGCGCACTTCCCGATCGCCTTGATCCGCGGAAACCGCGCGCCGCCCCGCGGCGGCCGGCAGCTTGTCGAGGAGCGAGCCCATGCCGCCGAGCTTTTGCACCTGCTCGAGCTGGCCTTTCAAGTCCGCCAGATCAAAGCCTTTGCCGCGCGCCACCTTTTGGGCAAGCCGGGTCGCCTCGTCAGTCGTCACCTCGCGCTGCACCTGCTCGACGAGGCTTACGACATCGCCCATGCCGAGGATCCGCGAGGCCATGCGCTCCGGATCAAAGGGCTCGAGAGCGTCGGTCTTCTCCCCCACACCGAGGAAGACGATTGGCTTGCCCGTGACCTCGCGCACCGATAGCGCCGCACCGCCGCGAGCGTCCCCGTCGGCCTTGGTGAGCACGATACCCGTCAAATCAAGCGTCGCGCCGAAGGCACGCGCGGCGTTGATCGCATCCTGCCCGGCCATGGCATCGACGACGAACAGGCGCTCACTCGCGCTCACGAGCGCATCGATCTGCCGCACCTCGGCCATCAGCGCCTCATCCACGTGCAGCCGTCCGGCGGTATCGACAATGAGTATGTCGAACACGCCGCGGCGCGCCTCATCGAGGGCCGCGTGCGCAATCTCGGCCGGGGAATGCGCCGGCGGCGCGCGAAAGAATTGCGCGCCGACCTCCTCGGCCAGACGCTCGAGCTGCAGAATAGCCGCGGGACGCGAGATATCGGTGCTCGTCAGCAGTACGCGCTTGCGCTCCCGCTCGATAAGCCAGCGCGCAAGCTTGGCGGCGGTGGTCGTCTTGCCCGCCCCCTGCAATCCCGCGAGGAGCACGACGATCGGCGGCTGGGCGCGCAGGCTGAAGCCGGCGCGCGCTCCGCCCATGAGCTGCACCATCTCGCGGTGCAGGATGCCGATGAACGCCTGCCCGGGGGTGAGGCTGGCGCTCACCTCGGCGCCAACGGCCTTCGCCTTGACGGCCTCGATGAAGCTCTTGATGACCGGCAGCGCCACGTCCGCCTCGAGGAGCGCCACGCGCACCTCGCGCAGCGCCTCGGCGATATTGTCCTCGGTGATACGACCCCGGCCGCGCAGCTTCTCGATCGTGCGCGTCAGGCGAGCCGAAAGGTTCTCGAACATAAGAATGATTATATGCGCAGCGCACGCTCTTTCGGGCCGACGAGCGCAGGCGCGATGCGCGAGAATGTCCTTCGCCGCAGTCACCTGCGAGGGTCATGCCTTGAACGGTTCTTCGACGCTTAATCTGCTTCTCGGCCTCGTGGCCCTGCTCCTGATCATCGCCTTCTCCTCGGGCACCGAGGTTGCGATGCTGTCCGTCAATCGCTATCGCATCCGGCACCGCGCCCACACGGGTCAGGGTACGGCCAAGCTCCTCGACCGGCTGCTGCAAAAGCCCGACGATTGGCTGGGAGCCAATCTTGTGATCCTGGCCGCGGCGAGCGTGTTCGCCTCCGCCATCGCGACGCTTCTTGCCCAGCGCAGCGGCAACCCCTATGCCGTCCCCGCCACGAGCGCTGCGCTCACCGTCATCGTGATAGTCTTTTGCGAGCTTGCGCCCAAGATCTACGCGGCGACGTATCCCGAATGGGTCGCGCTGCGCTCCGCGCACATCTACCGCGCGCTCGTGCTCCTCGCCCGGCCGCTCCTGTGGATCACGAACCAGCTGGCGTATGGCGTGCTGCGCGTATTCGGAGTCGTCAAGGCGGCGCGCAGCAGCCAGAATTTGAGCACGGAGGAGCTGCGCACGGTGGTCGCGGAAGCCGGTCCCATGATCCCGGCGCGTCACCGGCAGATGCTGCTCTCGATCCTGGATCTAGGTCAGCTCACGGTGAACGACATCATGGTGCCGCGCCAGGAGATCGCCGGCATCGACGCGCAGGACAGCTGGGAGGACCTCATCGATCAGCTGCGCCACACGCCGCACACGCGCCTGCCCGTGTACGACGGCGAGCTCGACAATATCGTCGGCATCTTGCACATGAAGCGCGTCGCCCAAGAGCTCGCCCGCGGCACGCTCACGCGCGATCGCCTCGTCGACATCGCACGCAGCCGCGAGCCGTATTTCGTGCCCGAGGGCACCTCGCTTGCCGCGCAGCTCACGAATTTTCAGCGCAACCGGCGCCGCCTCGCCTTCGTCGTCAACGAGTACGGCGACATTGAGGGCTTCGTCACCCTGGAGGACATCCTCGAGGAGATCGTGGGCGAGTTCACGACCGACCCCGCGACCGTCACTCACAAGGACATTCACGTGGAGCGCCCGGGCGTCTTCATCATCAACGCAAGCGCCACAGTGCGCGCGCTGAACCGCGCTCTGCAATGGCAGTTGCCGACGGCGGGGCCGAAGACCGTGAACGGGCTGCTCCTAGAGCAGCTGGAAACCATCCCCGCTCCGGGAACCGCGCTCAAAGTTGGCCGCTATCAATTCGAGGTGCTACAGATCGCGGATAACGCGATCAAGACCGTTCGCGTGTTCGCACCGGCGGATTGACCACCGCCAGGTCCGGGTGCGCGGAAAATGCTGCGGCCAGCGCCTCGCCGATCCGGCCGGCTACGCGCACTTCAAGTCCGGCAAGCGCCTTGCGCGGCGCGTTGTCGCGCGCAACGAGCGCCTGCGTGAAGCCCTGCTTCTGTGCCTCGTGCAGGCGCTCCTCGCCGTAGGCGACCGGACGCAGCTCGCCGGTGAGCCCCAGTTCACCGAAGGCGATGAGCGAGCGCGGCAGCGGCCGGTCGTTCAAACTCGAGGCCAACGCCAGCACCAGCGGCAGGTCCCACGCCGTCTCCTCGATGCGGATGCCGCCCACTACGTTGGCAAACACGTCGTGCTCCTGCAGCGATACCCCCGCATGGCGGCTCAGGACCGCAAGCAACATGGCCACGCGGTTGGCATCGAGCCCCTGAGCGACGCAGCGCGGCGCTCCGAATCGCATCCGATCGACAAGGCCCTGCAGCTCGATCAGCAGCGGCCGGCCGCCATCGCGCATCACGGTCACAATGCTGCCGGCTGAAGGCTCGGGCGAGCGCGCGAGAAAAATCGCGGCCGGATTGCGCACTTCCCTCAGTCCCGTGTCGCTCATGGCGAAGAAGCCGAGCTCGTGCGCCGCGCCGAAGCGGTTCTTGGTCGCGCGCACCAGGCGATAACGGCTGCCGGCCTCGCTTTCAAAGTACAGAACGGTGTCAACCAGATGCTCGAGCAGGCGCGGACCTGCGATGGCGCCCTCCTTGGTCACATGCCCGATGATGACGACGGCGGTGCCGCTCGACTTGGCGAAGCGCACGAGCCGCGCGGTGCATTCGCGCAGCTGCGTCACGGCCCCGGCGAGCGCTGCGGTCTCCCCCAACTGCACGGTCTGGATCGAGTCGACGACGAGGAGCGCCACTTGGCGTTCGACCGAGAGCGCGAGCACCTGGTCGAGGTCGTTCTCATTCACGAGGGTGAGGTTCTGCGCAACGAGCCCGAGGCGACGCGCTCGCAAGCCGACCTGCGCCACGGATTCTTCGCCGCTTGCGTACAAAACGGGGCGGGACTGCGCCACATGCGCTGCCACCTGCAGCAGCAGGGTCGACTTGCCGATGCCCGGGTCGCCTCCGAGCAGCGCAACCGATCCGGCGAGGAGACCCCCGCCCAAGACGCGATCAAGCTCGTCCTGGCCCGTCTTGAGGCGCTCGGCATCTGCGCTCGAGGTCCCGGCGAGCCTCTGCGGCGCCCCCGCGCCTACCCGGCCGGCGGGTGCGCTCGCCGCGCTCGCGGGGCGCTTCTCCAGCGAGTTCCAAGCCGCGCACTGCGGGCACTGCCCCTGCCATTTCAGGGTCTCACCCCCGCAGGCGTTGCACGCAAAGACACTGGTGGCACGTACCATGGGCTACGCTTGAATGAAGGGGGCGGTGCGCTCGTTGTTCAACTTGGCTAGGATTCGCCGCGGGGAAACGGTTAATGACGGGTTTGTGACTAGCCGCTCGGACTACCTTGAAGGCAATGCTAGCTTATGCCGGCCCGAATCGGGGCGGGCAAGCGGGCGCGGGCCAGCCATTGTGTCGAAGCTGAGTACAGATTGCATGGGTGCTAATCCCCGTGGCGCAGGTCATTTCGCGACCGGCCGCGTGACGCGCTTCACATTCCTTCGACGCCGAGGCGCGGCATGACTTTGAAAGGCAAGTTGCGCTGTGTCGGCATGACCGATACGGGCAAGGTCCGCGAACACAATGAGGATACGATCGCCTTCGATGCGGATATCGGTCTGCTGGTGCTCGCCGACGGCATGGGCGGCTACAACGCCGGCGAGGTGGCAAGCGGCATCGCCGTCAAAACCATCCTGAACCTCGTGCGCGAGTCGGTCGACCGGCAGGACTTAAAAACCCTCGACCGCGAGTCGGGCCTGTCGCGCCCCAGCATTATCCTGCGTGACGCCATTCATCGCGCGAACAAGATCATCTATCAAACCGCCCGCACGCAGCCGAACTGCGAAGGCATGGGCACCACCGTCGTCGCGATGCTCTTCTTTGATAACCGCGCCTCGATCGCCCACGTCGGCGACTCGCGCTTGTACCGCTTAAGGAGCGATAAGTTCGAACAGGTGACGATGGATCACTCGCTCCTGCAGGAGCTCGTCGATCGCGGCTTTTATTCCGCCGAGGAAGCGCAGCGCGCCGCCAACAAGAACTATGTCACAAGGGCACTCGGGGTTGAGCCGAATGTGGATGTTGAAGTGCAGGAAGCACCCGTGCAAAAGGGCGATTACTATGCGCTGTGCTCGGACGGACTCTCCGACATGGTGGAAGATGACGACATGCACTTAACGCTCACCACCTTTGGTGCTAATCTAGATACGGTCGCTAAACAATTGATTCAACTGGCTAATGATAATGGTGGGCGGGATAATATCTCGGTCGTCATGGCAAACGTTTTAGATGCGTTTCCGGCACGCCGCGGAATTGTCGACAAGATCCTGGGCTGGTTCGGCTGACGAGAGGTCTCACATGGCAAGGTTGGTCTTAAGCCTGGATAGTCAGGTCATGGCTGAATACAACATGACCAAGGAGCGCTACACCATTGGGCGCCTTCCAGATAACGATGTGCGCATCGATAATCCGGCGGTAAGCGGCCACCACTCGCTGATCATCAATATCCTCAATGATTCGTTTCTTGAGGATCTGAACAGCACCAACGGCACCTACGTCAACGGCAAGCTCATCAAGAAGCATGCCCTGCAGCACGGCGACGTAGTCACCGTCGGCCACCATCAGCTGCGCTTCGTGGAAGATGACGAGCAGCAGGACGAGTTTGAAAAGACGATGGTGATTCAGCCCTCGGCGCGACCTGTCGAAAGACTGCGCACCGCGGCCGAGGCCGCCGATCGGGCCGCGGCGGGGATCTCCCCCACCGCCAAGGCGCGGGCGCTGGCCGACGGCGCAAGTCTGGTGAAGAACGCGAAGTTGCAAGTGCTCTCCGGCGCCTTCGCCGGACGCGAGTTGGAGCTCAGCAAGGCGCTCACCACGCTCGGGCGGCCTGGCGTGCAAGTGGCCGCGATCACGCGCCGCGTGGATGGCTACTTCATCGTGCACGTCGACAGCGGCAAGCACGATGATTTCCCGCTCGTCAACGGCTCCGCCATCGGCGCACAGGCCACGCGCCTCGCTGACAACGACGTCATCCAGTTGGCGGGCGTCAAGATGGGCTTCTTCGAGAGCTAGCGGCGCGCTTGGCGCCCAGGCGCTAACGGATCTGGCGCGGCACGCGCTGGCTGACGCGGCACAGAAGTTCATAGGCGATGGTGCCGGCATGCCGGGCCACCTCCTCGACGGGCAGGTCCGCGCCCCAAAGTACGCCGCGCGAACCGACCTGCACGTCGGCAACCTCTGCGACATTCACCGCGATCATGTCCATCGAGACATGCCCTACCAGAGGCACGCGCTGCCCATTGACGAGCACCGGGGCACCATTGGCGAGGCTGCGCGGCACACAATCGCCGTAGCCGCCGGCGAGAATGGCAATCGGTGTATCGCGCTCGGCGCGCCACGCCGCGCCGTAACCCACGCCCTCGCCGCGCGCGACGCGACGCGTAGCGATGACCGTGGTCTCGAGCGTCATCACGGGCACGAGGCCAAAACTGTGCGCGCTGGCGCTTGCAAATGGCGAGACGCCGTAGAGCGCGATGCCGGGGCGTATCCAATCACCGTGCGCAGCGGAGGTGCCCAAAATCGCGGCTGAGTTGCCGATGCTCCGGGGAAGCGCCACGCCGCGCGTCAGGGCATCGAAGCGTGCGAGCTGCTCGAGCGTCGCCGCATCATCGCGCTCATCCGCGCGGGCAAGATGCGTCAGAAGTCTCACCTCCCGCGGCGCTGTCGGCAAGCGCTGCAGGCGCGCGAGGGCAGATGAGAATTCCTTGCTGCGAAAGCCCAGGCGATTCATGCCGGTATCGATTTTGAGCCAGAGAACGAATGGATGCGCGGCTTGCGACTTCTCCAGAAGCTCGATCTGCCGTACATCGTGCACCACGAGGTCAAATGAGCGCAGCGCAGCCTCTGCCAATTCGGCGCTCGTGAAGATGCCTTCGAGAAGCACGATCGGCTGCGCGATGCCGGCGGCGCGCAGAGCAATGCCTTCATCGATGCGCGCAACCCCAAAGGCGTCCGCCTCGCCCAGCGCGAGCGCCGTCGGGACGAGCCCGTGGCCATAGGCGTTTGCCTTCACCACTGCGACCACGCGCGCTCCCGGCGCAAAGCGGCGCAGCGCCCGCAGGTTCGAGCGTAACGCGTCGGTGTCGATGACGGCCCGAATGAGCCGACTCACTTCAATACGCCCTCGGCGTAGGAGTCGGGGCTGTAGCTGCGGAAGCGGCTGAATTCGCCTTGGAATGTGAGTTGAAAATTCGCCGTGGCGCCATTTCGGTGTTTGGCGAGATCAATCTCGGCGACGCCCTTCTTCGTCGTGTTCTTGTCGTACACCTCCTCGCGATAGATGAGGAGGATCATGTCAGCGTCCTGCTCGAGCGAGCCGCTCTCGCGCAGATCCGACATCACGGGGCGCTTGTGCTCGCGCTGCTCGACGCCGCGATTGAGCTGCGACAGCGCGATGACGGGACAGGCGAGCTCCTTGGCGAGCGCCTTCAGGCCGCGCGAGATTTCCGCGATCTCGGTCGCGCGATTTTCCTTGGTTCCCGGCACGTGCATGAGTTGCAGATAGTCGACGACGATGAGATGCAAGCCGTGCTCGCGCTTGATGCGGCGCGCGCGCGCGCGCAGATCCGTCGGCGTCAATGCCGGGGTCTCGTCTATGAAGATGCGCGCCTGGGACAACTGCCCCGTGGCGCTCGTCAAGCGCACCCAGTCCTCATCGGCGATGCGGCCGCTCCTGATGGCATTCAGCGGCACATTGCCGACGGAGGACAACATGCGTGTCAGGAGCTGATCGGAAGGCATTTCCATGCTGAAGACCACGACCGACGCTTGAGTCGTGCGGTCGAGCGCCGCGTTCTCCGCCATGTTGACGGCGAGGGTCGTCTTGCCCATCGACGGGCGGCCGGCGACGATCACGAGATCCCCGGGACGCAGCCCACCGGTCACTTTGTCAAAATCGTGAAAGCCGGTCGCAAGCCCGCGCAGCGAATCCGGGTTTGAATGCCAGGAGTCGATCTGATCAATGAGCGCCGGCAAGAGCGTCTTCGCCGACTGCGCGCCGTCGCGGCTCCTCGTGCCCTCTTCGGCGATCTCAAAGACGCGCTGCTCGGCGCGGTCGACGAGCTCGCTTGCGGTCAACCCTTCATCGCTGAACACCGAGGCTGCGATGTCGGTGCCCGCGCGGATGAGCTTTCGCAGCAGCGCGCGCTCGCGCACGATGGCGGCATACGCGCGCACGTTGGCTGCGGTGGGCGTGTCGCGCACCAGAGTTCCAAGATAGGCGAGCCCGCCAACCTCTTCCAAGAGCCCCGTGCGCTGCAGCTGCTCGGAGACCGTGACAGCATCGCAGGGTTGTCCGGTGCCGGCGAGGCTGCCTATGGATTCAAAGATCTGCCGATGGTCGGGACGATAGAAGTCGCCCGCACGTACTACGTCGGCGACATTCTCCCAGGCGACGGGGTCCAACAAGAGACCGCCCAGGAGAGCCTGCTCGGCTTCCACGGAATGCGGGGGAGTGCGAATCTCCTCAAGCGTGCCGGATTCGCGACGCGCTTTTGCGGGAGCGGCCACTTCAATCTCGCGTGAACTTGGGAGCAAGCCTTGCGGCTACTCTTCCGCGACGATGACCACGGTGACGGGCGCATCGACGTCCGCGTGCAAGTGCACGTGCACGACATGCTCACCCAACATACGCAGCGGCCCGCCAGGCAGGCGCACCTCACTTCTGGCGATGGCCATACCCGCGCGCGTCGCGGCCTCGGCGATGTCCGCCGTGCCGATGGAGCCGAAGAGCTTACCCTCGGTGCCGGCCTTGGCGGCGATGGTGAGGCGGTAATTGCTTAAGGCAGCGGAGCGCTCGCTCGCCGAGCGCAGCTCTTCGCCTGCGATCTTCTCGAGCTCCGCACGCCGCAGTTCAAACCTTTCTACATTGGCGGCGGTCGCGAGCGTCGCCTTGCCCTGCGGCAGCAGAAAATTGCGGCCAAAGCCGGATTTGACCTTCACCCGATCGCCGATGTTGCCGAGATTGGCGACCTTCTGCAGCAGGATGAGTTCCATAGATGGCTCTTCAGTGCTGATCGGTGTACGGCAGGAGCGCGAGGAAGCGCGCGCGCTTGATCGCCACGGCCAGCTGGCGCTGATAGAACGACTTCGTTCCCGTGATGCGGCTCGGCACGATCTTGCCCGTCTCGGTGACGTAGCCCTTCAAGGTCGCAAGGTCCTTATAGTCGATCGATTTGACGCCTTCGGCGGTGAAACGGCAGAACTTCTTGCGTCGCGAAAAGCGGCTCGGGGTGGTGGTTTTCATAACAAGTGACTCGTGCTCGCAGGCTCATCGGCCGCTATGCTCTCATCGGCCTCGGCCAGGAGCGGCTCATCACGCACTCGGTCGCGGCGTCTGCCCCCGTCGTCTTCGTCGGATAATCCTTGCGCGTCATCTCTCGGGCGCTCGCGCCGGCCGCCGGCCTCCTCTTCCTCGGCCTTCGCCATGTGGGAAGGCTCGACGACTGCCGAATCGACACTGGTGACGAGATGACGCAGAACGGCGTCGCTAAAGCGAAAGGCGCCCGTCAGCTCGTCAACGATTTTCTGGTCGCACTCAATGTTCATGAGAACATAGTGCGCCTTGTGCACCTTGGCGATGGGATAGGCGAGCTGGCGCCGGCCCCAATCTTCCAGGCGATGCACGTGACCGTTGCCGGCCGCGATCATCCCCTTGTAGCGGTCGATCATGGCCGGAACTTGCTCGCTCTGGTCTGGGTGCACCAGAAACACGATTTCATAATGCCTCATGGATCTTCCTTATGGTTTGGCAGCCGCTTGTCCGCGAGGTTGCGTCAATGCGGCAAGGAGATCTGGCCTTAGGGCTTGCGCCCGCGACCGTGCCCCTTGAGATCAGGGGCCGCGCAGAATACTGAAAAGCCTTGCGAATCGCAATATTAAGATGCCGGGCGAACCTTCTTTACAGCAGGGCCGCGCCACTCACGCGGGGTCGGTGCCGCGCTGCCGCACGGCCTCGTAGAGCAGCATCCCGGCAGCCACCGACACATTCAAGCTTTCGACGGCTCCGAGCTGCGGCAGGCGCACCAAAAAGTCGCAGCTCTGACGTGTGAGCCGGCGCAATCCTTCTCCTTCGCCGCCCAGAACGAGCACCGTGCCCGTGCGCAGGTCCACATCCTGGGCACGCTGCTTCGCTTGCGAGTCAGCGCCAACGACCCACAGCCCCGCATGCTTCAGAAGCGCCAGCGAGCGCACGAGGTTGGTTACGGCGACCAGGGGCGTCGTCTCGGCCGCGCCGACGGCGACCTTCCTAACCGTCGGGGTCAGCTGCGCGGCGCGATCCTTCGGGACGAGGAGCGCGAGCGCCCCGCAGGCATCGGCGGTGCGCAGACACGCACCCAAGTTATGCGGGTCCTGCACGCCATCCAGCGCCAGCACCAAGGGGTGGGGTGCCCCCGCCAGTGCCGCCAGGAGGTCGTTCTCGGTCCACGGCGGCAGGACTGAGATCTCGGCCATCACGCCCTGATGCACGGCCGCGCCCAACAGCTGCTCGAACTCGCGCGCGGCCACACGTTCGGTGGGCAGGCCCCGGCGGCTCGCAAGCTCAGCCACCTCGCGAATGCGCGGATCGTCGCGTCCGGCGGCAAGCCGCAGGCGCAGGATGCGCTCCGGGCGCCGGAGCAGGAGCGCGCGCACCGCGTGCAGACCGTAAATGGTCTCGACGCTTCTCTTCACTCGTCGACGAGCTCCAGATCAATGAGCCCCTCGATGGGATTGACTGCCGTGACGACGACTTTGACCTGGGCGCCTGCGCGCAGGCGCCGCCCATGACGCTGACCGCGCCATCCGTGGCCATCGCTTTCCATTTCGTATAAGTCGTCGGTCAAACGATCGACGTGCAGGAGCCCATCGACCGCGACCTCGAGGATCTGCACAAAGCAGCCAAAGTCCACTACCGTCGTAATGAGCCCGTGGAATGTTTGGCCGATGCGCTCGCGCAAGTACGTGCACTTCAGGAAGTTCGACACGTAGCGGTCCGCCTCGTCCGCGCGCTTCTCGAGCTTCGAGGTGCTCTCGCCTAAGACTCCCAACTCCGACGTTTCATAGCGCACTGCCGCGCCACCTGCGACTGCGCCCAGCGACTTCAAGGTGCGGTGCACGACGAGATCCGGATAGCGTCTGATCGGCGAGGTAAAATGAGCGTAGTGCTCCAGAGCAAGCCCGAAATGGCCAATATTCGTCGGCTGATACACGGCCTGCGGCAGGGAGCGGATGATGAGTGACTCGACGAATGGCCTCTCGGGCGAGCGAGCGAGGCGACGCGTAATGGCTTGCAGGTCGCGCGGCGCCACCGTTTTGGGGATCTGCGCCTCGATGCCAAGCGCGGTCAGGGTCGCGAGCAGGCGGTCGAGCTTCTGCTCCTCGGGTTGTCCGTGGATCCGATACAGTGTCGGCGTATGCGTGCGCGCAAGCTCAGCCGCCACGGCCACGTTGGCCATAATCATGCATTCTTCCACGAGGCGATGCGCATCGTTCCTGGCGACGAGATCGATTGCGCTCACGTGTTCGCCGGAGTCGATGCGGAAGCGCGCTTCGGGCGCATCGAAGTCAAGCGCGCCGCGGTGCGCGCGCGCCTTGTGCAGCAGCTTATAGACGTCGACGAGGACGCGCGTGCGTTCGAGCAGCGGCCCGAGCTCGGCGGACGCCGCAGGATCAGCTTCGAATAGGGCCTTAAATGCGAGCGTATAGGTGAGCCGCGCGGCCGAGCGCATGACCGCCGGATAGAAACGCGCGCCTTTCAATGCGCCGTGCCGATTGATGACCATGTCAGCAACGAAGCACAGTCGGTCCACCTTGGGCGCCAGCGAGCAAAGATGATCGGAAAGCGCCGTCGGCAGCATCGGCACGACGCGCGTCGGAAAATAGACCGAAATGCCGCGCTCTCGCGCCTCGGTGTCGAGCGCCGTTCCGGGCCGCACGTAGTAGCTGACGTCGGCGATCGCGACAATGAGGCGAAATCCTTCCGCATGCGGCTCGGCGTAAACCGCGTCATCGAAGTCCTTGGCATCCTCGCCGTCGATGGTGACGAGCGGTAGATCGCGCAGATCGATCCTTGATGCCGCCTCCCGGGGATCGACACGCTCGCCGTAGTCATGCGCTTCCCGCAAAGCAGCCGACGTGAACTCATGCGGCAGATCAAAGCGCGCGATTGCCGCCTCAGTACCGAGTTCCACCGGTCGAGCCGGGTCCAGACGTTTCTCAATCACTGCCTGCGCGGGAGCGGTCGAGCTTGCGTAGCGGCGTATCCGTGCGATGACCCAGTCGCCGTTCTTGGCGCCGGCAAGATCTGCCAGCGCCACGCTGCAGCGCAGCTGCAGGCGCCGATCGGCCGCAATCACCCAGGCACCGCGTCTTTCAAGTTCGATTGTGCCCAGAAACGACGTGACGCCGCGATCGAGTACCGCTTGCACCTCGCCCGTCCAGCGACCGCTTCCATCGCCCGCCACACGCGCGCTCACACGATCCCCGTGCAGAAGCCCGCGCATCTGCGGCGGCGGCAGGAATACATCCTCGGTCTGCCCCGATACGCGCAGGAAACCAAAGCCGCCGCGGTTCGCTGTTACCGTCCCCTCGACAACCTGCCCGTCGAGCGAGTTCTTGCCGCGCTTGGATAAACGCTCACCAGGCCTCTTTGCGCCGCTCCCACGAGGGGAACCCTGGGCGGCAGGTGGCCTGCGATCGCGGCGGCCGTACTTTCCGCGTCGTGCCGTCAATTGACAGCCCTCGACCCCATGCGTACATTTCGCCGCCTTCCTTGCTTCCGGTTCACCGCCCAGGTGGCGGAATTGGTAGACGCACTAGTTTCAGGTACTAGCGGGTAACACCGTGGAGGTTCGAGTCCTCTCCT
>Ga0182024_10006277_pt1 | contig 26189 bp, 20 predicted proteins | sample P32metaG_FD_120480 | JGI IMG/M metagenome (GOLD analysis project Ga0182024, IMG submission 120480) | Permafrost microbial communities from Stordalen Mire, Sweden - P3-2 metaG (Illumina Assembly) | ecosystem: Environmental > Terrestrial > Soil > Wetlands > Permafrost | place: Sweden: Stordalen... | reverse complement strand
GCGGCTACCCTCGTCGCGGTCGCTCGCCGACGATCTGCGCGTCTCGCGCACCACCACGTGCTGTGCGTACGAACAGTTGGCTGTCGAGGGCTACTTGGCCGCCCGCCAGGGCTCAGGCACGTTCGTGGCGCACGCGCTTCCGGACGGTCTGGTCGAGCCGGCGGCCCCGCGCGTCGTGCCGCGGCGGAAACATCCGCAGCTGTCCGGCCGCGGTGTCGCCCTGGTCAGCACGCCGGGGGCCGCGCGGCGGCTGGCGGGCCCGCCCCGCGCGTTTCGGCTCGGTGTGCCGGCCCTGGATCTGTTTCCCTTTCGACTCTGGTCGCAGCTGGTCCTCCGACGCCTGCGGTCGACGACCCTGGGGCAGCTCGACTACAGCGACTCGGCCGGCTTCGCGGAGCTGCGGAAAGCGGTCGCCGAACACGTGCGGACGCGTGGCACGCGCTGTGACGCCGAACAAGTGTTCATCGTGGCCGGGGCGCAGCGGGCCTTGCAGATTCTCGGCGGTCTTCTGCTCGATCCGGGCGACCCGGTGTGGCTTGAAGAGCCCGGCTACCCTGGCGCCCGCAGCGCCTTCGTCGGCGCCGGCGCCCGGATCATTCCGGTCCCGGTCGACGGCGACGGCCTGGACGTGGCCACGGCCGCGCGGCAGGCGCCCCAGGCGCGCATGGCCTATGTCACGCCGTCGCATCAATTTCCCCTCGGCGTCACTATGAGCCTGGCGCGACGGTTGTCGCTCTTGAAATGGGCGAGTGCTGCCGGCGCCTGGGTCGTCGAGGACGACTACGACAGCGAGTTTCGCTATGGTATCCGCGCGATTCCGTGCTTACACGGCCTCGATGCCGACGGGCGCGTGATTTACGTCGGCACGTTTGCCAAGACTGTCTTTCCGGCGATCCGGCTCGGCTTCTTCGTCGTGCCACCCGATCTGCGCGACACCTTCCTGGTGGCGCGGCGCACAGCGGATCTCCACCCGCCGCTTCTCGAACAGATGGCGCTCGCCGACTTCATCAGCGAAGGCCACTACGCGCGGCATCTGCGCCGGATGCAGTCCGCCTATCGCGAGCGGCTCGAAGCGCTCTCGGACGCCGCCGACAGTCTCTGCGGCGGCGCCTTGCGAGTCCGGCCCGTGCAGACGGGGCTCCATGCCGTCGCCGACCTGCAGGGCGTCGACGAGGAGTGCGTCTGCGACGAGGCCCGGAGTCGCGGGATCGAAGTGGCCCCCCTCGGGACGTACTTCATCGGGCCGCGGCGAGGCAATGGGCTCCTGTTGGGGTTCGCCTCCACGGTGCCCGACGGCCTGCGGAGAGGCATGGCGCTGCTGGCCGCGTCGATTGAAGCTGCCCGCCTGTCCGCGCGAGAGCGCGTGGTCAGCACCGCGCGATCGCGGTGACCGGTCGCCTGTTCGTCACTCGTTGCATCGAGATCCGGGAGTCATCCCATGAGAGCATCGGCCATCGGCATCGGGCCTAGGCTTAGCGCAGCGCTCGCGCTCCTGACCGTCCTGTCTGTCGCTTCCGATCCGGTCGCCGCCGCACCGGCCGATCTCACGGCGGCGTTCCAAACGCTAGAACAGTCGCTCATGAACGCCGTGGGCGTCGGCGACAAAGCCGTCTGGGCGCGCGCCATGGACGACGCCTGCATCGCCACGGATGAGGAGGGCGGCGTCTCGACCAAGAAGGAGTTTTTGGAGGCGCTCGGACCGCTGCCGCCCGGCTTGTCGGGTGAGATTACGGTCCGCGACCTGACCGTCCAGGCGTTTCCGGGGTTCGCGGTGGTCCGGTTTCTGGCCGACGAGTCCGAGCAAGTCTTCGGGCAGCGCTTGACGACGAAGTACCGCACCACGGATACGTTCCGGCTCGTCGGTACGGACTGGAAGATGGTGGCGTCCCACACGTCGGTCGTGACGGCCGATCCGCCCGGCCAAACGGTGGACAGGAGCGGCTGGCCGGGGCTGGTCGGCACGTACCGCCTGCTCCCCGATGGGTGGACGTTCCACGTCGAACTACGGAATGGTGTCCTCATGGGCGGCCGCGATCCGGCCGCGCTCAAGGCGTTTGTACCCCTCACGCCGCTCGCCTTCGTGCTGCACAATACCCTGGGCGAATTAGTGTTCGTCGTGGGCAAGGGCGGCGAGGCGGACGCGATTGTCGAGCTCCGCAAGTTCGAACCGCTCGTGTGGACGCGCGTGCGGGGCGTCGATCGCTAATCTGATGTGGAATGACTGGCGGTCAAGTTGGCCTCAGTTCCCAACCAGGGCGGGCCCTCAGACAGCAGGGCGTTGGCGTGGTCTGGGTCTCTCGCGGCGATCGTGCCGCCAAGACAACGGAGGACATCGGGCGCTTCGATGACGAGTCAGGCCTATCAGCCTCCTGATCCCGCGCACCAGGTTAGCGGACGAATAGCCAAGGAGGCCACGCCATCCCAGGGGCAGCCCGCCCTCAGAGCGCAGCGAATTCACCGATCGTGATTCAGGAAACGCTTTGAACGAAATGGTCAATCGAGTAGATGGGGACGTTCTGATCGTCGGCGCGGGCCCAGGTGGCCTGACGTTGGCCAACTATCTCGCGGCGTGCGGGATTTCGTTTCGGGTCATCGATTCGCTTCCCGAGCCGGTTCGGGATTCGCGCGCCCACGGCTTTGGAGCGCGCACGTTGCTGGCGCTCGACATGCTTGGGTTGGCCGAGCCTATGCTGGCCGCGGCCAAGCGACCGACACCGGTGCTGCGGGAGTACTACGGCACCAAGCTGGCCGCGGAACTCGACTTCGCAGCGTCTACCCCTGACCCCTATCCCCGTATCCTCCCCATCTTTCAGCAACGGGTGGTGCGGGTGCTGGACACGGCGCTCGCTGAGCGCGGTCATCATGTCGAGTGGTTGACGGGGTTGGTGACGTTCAAGATGGACCACGAGGGAGTGACGGCCGAGGTGGATCGGAATGGGATCAGGGACACAATCCGGACGAAATGGATCGTGGGATGCGACGGAGGGCGGAGCACGGTCCGAAGGACGTTGGGTGTCGAGTTCCGGGGTGAAACGTCAGGTCTTCGGTTTTGGGGCTGCGAGTGCGACCTCGATTGGAAGCTCTCGCCCGACATCTGGTGGACGTGGCATCAACGGGACGGCCTCGCGTCCGCGATCTACAACGACTTCTCGACCAAGTGGCATGTGATGGTACTCAATCTCGAGGGTGGGGAACCCAGCCTCGAGAAAATGACGGTGTTGCTACGTCGACGCAGCGGCATCGACACCGTCCAACTCAGCAACCCTGCATGGATTCGCCCAGTCGCTCTTTCCCAGTTGGTTGCCGACCGTTTTCTAACTGGGCGTGCCGCCTTGGTTGGAGACGCGAATCACGAGTTCAGCTCGGTGGCGGGCCAAGGCCTCCACTTTGCCATTGAGGACGCGTTGAATCTCGGCTGGAAGCTCGCGCTGACAATCTCCGGCTCGGCGGCGCCATCGCTCCTGCAGACCTATGAAACGGAACGCCGCGAGCGCGTCGAAGACGTATTCCGAAAAACCCGATTCATCGGCAGAATGTTCAAGCTCACGGGGAGGAGCGCGAAAGTACTCTGGGCGACACTGTACTTTGTTGGCAAGAGGTTCAGTTCGCTCTCCGCTGTCGCCGCCAAGCAGGAAGGTCAGCTGCAGACGGACTATGGGAAGAGCCCGATCGTACGCCAGATTCCACTCAGGTAACACCGCTCGCTCGCGCCGGGCTGCATGCTCCCGATGGGGCCTGTCGGGCCGCTGGGCGCCCGACCCGCCTGTTGGAGATCATCCGCGGTCCCCAGGCCGACCTGCTGTTGTTCACTGGTCCCGCTCCGACGTCCGACACGTGGAGCGCCCTACAGGAGATTGAAAAAGGAGTCGCCTGGCTCGGCGAGCACCTTCGCGTGCACTTCGTGTGTCCGTCCCTCGCGTGCGCGAGCGACGCCGGGCTGGGGGAGAACGACCCGAAAGTCATCGTCGATGGTTTGGAGAAGCTCCAATCGGTATTCGGGATACGAGCACCTGAGCTCGTCTACATACGACCCGACGGCTACATTGGTTTCCGCACCCGGACGCTCCAGTTGCAGCAGCTGCGGAACTACCTCGGCCAGATCTACCGTTCAATCGAGTCCGACGCGGTCACCATCGAGTTCGACGACCTCACGGTCCGGGAGAGGTGAGGGCGACGGAGGAAATGATCGACTCAAGCGCAGTTGGCGCCCCGGCGATCGCCCTGTTACCCATGTCTCCGGAATGGACCGATGAATTTTGGAGCCGGCGACCCGACTTGAACGGGTGACCTGCTGATTACGAATCAGCTGCTCTACCAACTGAGCTACGCCGGCCTGCCGAACGCGGGTGATCCAACGAGTCCGCAGAAAGTCGACTGCCTGACGAAGGCGGAGCAGCAGCCGATCCCGTGCCGACCAGTGGCACGTTCAACCGAAAGATCCTAGCACAGCGGTTCTGTGCCGGTCGCCTCGCGATCCCTCGTCCGGCTACCGCCTCGCTGAGCCACGGACTCGCTGACAGGCCGCGCTGAGAGACTGGACATGGATGCCAGCGCCGTCATACGGTCACTCGTTGCTGCGTCCGCTCACGGAAGTGTCTTCGCTTCAAGGAGAATCCCATGACGTCAATGTGTCCGAATTGCAAAGGTACGAAGTTCGTCGAAGCCGAAGTGGTGGCCAGCGACCATCCGTGCGGAGTGCTCCAATGCGACACCTGCGGCGCAGTCCTTGGCGTTATTGACTTCGTGCTCCGCGACAGGATTGCCGAAGTCCAGAAGGCGCTGCACCATCGACTCTAAGAGTCGGCCGGCACCCCGGCGCGGAAGTCCGTCGTCGTGAAGTTAACCCCTTGCCCCGTGCCGCGTATCCCTGTGTAGAAGCCCCGCCAAAAGGGCGCTTCGGGGAGTACGCGATGCGCGACGTCCGATCGGGTCTGGTTGCCGTAATGTGCGTGCTGGTAGCCCTGCCGGCGGAGGCCGCTGGGACCCGTCTGGAGGGCCAGCCAGTCCTAGCCGCCGATCAGCAGGTCGCGCCCCGCACGCTCGTGGCCACCGGCCCTCAGGCGGAAATCCACGATCTTCACGCCACTGTTCCCTCAAGCGATCAGGACGCGCGCGCCCTCCACCGGGACTTGAACGACCTGATGAGAAGGTACCCGCCATTGCTCGGCCAGATCTTGAGACTCGATCCGACGCTGATGTCCAATCCCACGTACCTCGCGCCCTATCCTGCACTTCAGTCATTCCTCGCGGCGCATCCGGACGTCGCGAAGAATCCGAGCTATTACTTCAGTGACTACACTGGTCCAGCCAACTACGAGCCGGAGTCGCCAGCGCTGCGCTTTTGGCAAGAGATCCTGGACGGCGCAGCCGGGCTCGCCATCTTCGGCACGATCGTCGCCGTGGTCACGTGGCTGATCCGGCTCCTTGTCGACTACCGGCGCTGGAATCGGCTCGCGAAGGTGCAGGCCGACGCGCACACGAAACTGCTCGACCGCTTTACGGCGAACGACGAGCTAATCGCCTACGTGCAGTCGCCGGCCGGCAGCCGGTTCCTGGAGTCGGCGCCGATTGCCCTTGATCCGGGAACGCGCCGGCTCGGCGCGCCGGTGTCCCGCATCCTGTGGTCGGCCCAGGCCGGGCTCGTCGTGATGATGGCCGGAATCGCGTTGGAGTACGTGAGCAGTCGGGTCGATCCCGATGCGCAGCAGCCCCTCTTCGCGATTGGCGCGGTCGCGCTGGCCATTGGCGTCGGGTTCCTGCTTTCAGCCGGTGTCGCCTACGCCATCTCGCACCGGTTGGGGCTGTTCGAGTCCCCGGCGCCGGCCCTGCCCGCGGCGGGCGCCGCCGCGCCGCACCGCCCGCCCGAGGCATAATCTCGCAGCCGGACGATGACGATTCGAGACATGACGTTCACCGACGCGCGGCGCCTCGAGGCCTGTGCCGGTGACGTCGAGAACGTCCTCGAGATGGACGAAGACGCGTTCCGGGCCTTCTACGACCGGACCGCCCGCGCCCTCTGGACCTATCTCTGGCGGGTGACGGGCGACCGGCACGCCGCCGACGATCTGCTGCAGGAGTCCTATTACCGCCTGCTTCGCACGCGAACGCCGCACGAGGGCGAAGCCCACCGGCGGAACGCGCTCTTTCATATCGCCACGAATCTGGCCCGCGACGCACGGCGACGGCGCATCGTGCGCGCCGCCTGGGAACCCGCGGTGGCCGTCGATGCCGGCGCGATTGCCGATCCCCGGCGCCCCCACACCGGCGCGGAAACGCGCGCCGACCTCTCGCGGGCGATGGCTCGGCTCACGCCGCGCGAGCGTGCGCTCGTGTGGTTGGCCTACGCGCACGGTTCGTCGCATCGGGAGATCGCCGCGACGATCGGCGTCAAGACCGGCAGCGTGAAGCTCATGCTTTTTCGGGCTCGGCGCAAGCTGGCGGGTTGGCTGGCGCGTGAGCGAGGGGAGTCGCGATGAAAGCCTTCGAGTGTCCCCACGAACCGGATCTCGTCGACGCCATTCAGGCGTCGCGGTGGCCCGAGCGGGCCGACCCGGCTCTCTCAGCCCATGTCGCGGAGTGCGCCGTCTGCCGTGATGTCGCGACCGTGGCGCCGTGGGTCATCGACGCGGCCGAAACGCCTGCCGAGATCCACCTGCCCGAAGCGGGCGCCGTGTGGCTGCGGGCGCAATGGCGGGCTCGATCCGAGGCCGAGCGCACGGCAACTCATCCGATGACGGCCGCGCAGGCAGCGGCGATCGGCTGTGTGGCGGCCGTCTCCGGGGCGCTGTTCGGAGCGACGTCGGGATGGTTCCAAACCGGCGTGTCCGCCCTCTTCCGAGTGTTCGGCCAGCTCGGCGCCTGGCTCCCGACGACGGTGTCGCCCGATGCCGTGACCGGCATGGTGGCCGCGCACGCCGCCGCTGCTGTCGGCGTCGGCGTCGCCATCCTCCTCGCTCCGGTTGCGGCGTACCTCGTGACGCGAGAGTGACCTCCGTGTAGAAACTCCAGCAGGCGAGCAATTCTGACGCGGTCACGACTCAGGTCAGCAAGTGCAATTCCAGGAAATCCGCCCACCCAGGTTCATTCTCCTTGGCACGTGACGTGCTCCGGGCAGGGTGCGGCATCGCAAGTCGTTCGGCCTGCCAAACCCTACCGCCGGTGGACAGCGACCCCCGGACCTGGCAGACCGTGTGCAGCGGCGCCGCCCAAGGTCTGCGCCGGAGTGTCGGCGCGCGTGTAGACGAGGAGCGCGACCCGTTTCCCGAGGACGGTGGCGCGAACCTCCGAGCGCGGGCCCACCCGGCGCAGGCCAACCTTTTCTCCCGATCCGCCCCGCATCTCCATATCTCCCCATACGGGCGGAGTACACTCGATCCGTCCCGTCTGCCATCACCATGGGCCGGATCCGCCTCGCCTGCGCTATCTCTGGCGCCACCGCGTCGGCTGTCGTCCTGCTCGCGGCACAACAGCAGTTCCCGACGGCACCCACGCCCCAGAACCCGATTTTTCGCGCCGGCGCCACCCTCGTCGCGGTCGACGTGTACCCGACGCGCGACGGGCACATCGTCGAAGGCCTGACGCCGGCCGACTTCCAGGTCGATGAAGACGGCAAGCCGCAGTCGGTCGAGTTCTTCGAGTTCCTGAAGTTCGATACACATCCGCCAGCCGAGGATCGACGCGACCCCCAAACAGCTGAAGAAGGCGAGCGGCTGGTCGCCGACCCGCACCATCGCGCCTTCGTCGCCTACTTCGACGTGTATCACCTGACGGTGGCAGGCGCGCGCAATATGCGCCAGCCCATCATCGAGTTCCTGGACCGCACAATCGGGCCGACTGACTACTTCGCGGCGCTGAACCCGGATACCCCGATCTCCAGCCTCACCTTCGGCCAGCGCATGGACACGATCTCGAACGAGGTCGATCGCTACTGGCCGCAAGCGGCGACGGCGTCCACGAGCCCCGAGCCGCTTTCGTCGCACGAGGAGTTTCTGCAAGCCTGCTACGGCCAGCGGTACCCCGACGCGCCCAGGAACGTGGCGCTAGTGCGGGCGCTCTACCGCCGATGGCGGACGGACCTCGTGCTCAACAGCCTGAGGAACCTCACCGGGAAGCTCGCGACGATTCGTGAAGAACGCACGGATGTCCTGCTGTTTGCCGACGGCTGGTCGCTCGGCGGACCCGATTCGAGTTTGCTCGACGCCTTGTGGCACGTCCTCCCGCAGCCCGGCGTCGTCGACGGCAGGTTCAGGGCGCTCGCGCCGAGCGGCGTGCCCGACCCATCGGCGTGCGACGCCGAGTTGAGTCGCCTCGAGGCAGAGGATTTCGCGGAGGACTTCCGAAGGCTGCTTGACGAGGCGCTCCGGCGCAACGTCGCGTTCTATGCGATCGAGCCGGATGGCATGGCCGTGTTCGATGACCAGCTCATGATGACCTCCGGGCGACCCAAGACCTTCGATCAAGGGAACTTCGCGCTCGAGCCGCTGCAGACCCTGGCGGCCAACACGAACGGCCAATCGATCGTGCGGCAGAACGACATCCGCACACCGATGCTGCAGCTGGTCGACGCGATGTCGGCCTACTACCTCCTCGGCTACTACACGACCAACACGAAGCTCGACGGCAAGTACCGGACGATCGACGTCAAGGTGAAGACGCCCGGCGTGCACGTCACAGCCCGGCATGGCTATACGGCATCGCCGAACCCCGTCGTGACCAGGACGACCACGACTGCGGGCGCCTCGTCGCTCGAGGCGGCGGCCCTCGAATCGCTCGCGAGCCTCGATTCGTCCGAGTCGCTTCTGGCAAGCGCCACCGCCAGCCCGGCCGACGTCGCCATCGTCGTCGAAGTCGCGGGCGCGCAGGCCGCGTCGGTCGCGACCGGCGCCGACGTGCGCGTGACTCTCACGGGCACCGCCGCAAGCCCGGGGACGCCGGTCGCCCCGGTGATCGGGACGGGCCGGATCGCCGCCGGTGCCCGCAGCGCGCTCGTTCGCGTGCCGGTGGGGACGATGGCCGGGCCTTGGCAGGCGAAGATCGACGTCGGCGCCCCGGCGGACGGGCTGGCGACATCGCTAAGCATTCCCCGGCCGGTGGCCGCGCTCGTCGGCGATCCGATTCTCTATCGCGCGACGCCGTCGCCGCGCTCGCCCCTGTGGCCCTCAGCCGGACACCTCTTCAGTCGAACAGAGCGTTTGCACCTCGAGTGGCCCTTGAGCGTGACTGGGCCACCGGACAGCTATGTCGGTCGGCTCCTTGATCGCCGCGGTCAGCCGCTCGCCGTGAACGTCACACTGGCCGTGCCGCCGGCCGGCGACCGGCCCACCCTCGTTGGCGACGTCAGCCTGGCGCCGCTCGCACCGGGGGACTACTTGGTCGAGCTGGTCGTGGGTCGGGCGGGCGCGACCGAACGACATCTCGTGGCCATTCGAGTCGACAGATGAGAGGCCCTCATGCTGGACGCACGACGTGCGCCATGCTGTACTAGAACGGGGAATAACCATGCGACGTTTGCTCCTGTGTTTCTCGGCTGTGCTCGCCGGCGGACTCGTGTCCGCCCAATCGCCCCAGACACCCCAGACACCAACGTTCCGCAGCACGACCTCACTCATGCTGGTGGACGTCACCGTTCTCGACAAGGACGGCAAACCCGTGCCCGGGCTGACCGCGAACGATTTTCAGGTCAAGCTCGACGGTCAGGTGCGGCCCGTGCGCGCGGTGACCTACGAACAGATCGCCACCCCATTTGCCGCCCCTGCGGTGGCCGCGCCTGACGCGTCGAACGGAGCACCGACCCGCGTGGAGTCGATCGCAAGCGCGCCGCCACCGGTGGCGCGGCACCGGGTGATCGTCATCTTCGTGGATGACCTGTCCCTGACGCCGTCGCGCGGCAAGGGCATGCTCGCTGGGGCGGCCCGATTCGTGCAGAGTCTGCCGACGACGGACCTGGTGGGCTACACCACGTCGAGTCAGTCGGCGGGCCTGAATCCCACGTCGGATCACCTGGCCGTCCAGGTGGCCTTGCCTCGGCTCGTCGGACAACTGGACGATCCGCGCCAGCTGCCGGGACCAGCCGTGGGGATCGATGAGGGCATCGAGATTCAGAGCGGAGACAGCGCGCAACTCGATCAGGTCATCATCCGGGACTGCTATCCAGGCGCCGTGCCGCCCAGCCCGCAGACCATGGAGGGCAGTTCGTGCGGGGAAGACGTCGCGCGGAAAGCGCGGGAGGTTGGCTCGGTCTCGGAGGCCACGGCGCGCCGACAGATCCAATCCTACCTGGAGGCCGTCGCGGCCCTGCACGACGTGCCGGGGTTGAAGCAGCTCGTCGTGATTTCCGACGGCCTCGCGTTGCCGCGTCGGACTCAGGAGGCCGTTGCGCTCGACCCGCTCGCGAAGACCGCGGCGGCCGCGGGCGTCCAGGTGACCGTCCTGAGCGAGGAAGGTTTGCACTCCGATGTGGAAGACACCGACCGTTCGCTGACGAACTTTTCGACGAGTCCGATGAGCGGACAGGTCGCGGCCCAAGTGCGAGCGGCCGACGATCTGTCCCTGCGCCAGGGCGTCCAGACCGTGGCCGACCTGACAGGCGGGACGTACTACCAGGTGGTCGGCCTACCGGATTCGATCTTCGAGCGGGTCGCGCTCGCGACGTCGGCTCTCTACGAACTCGGCGTCGAGGCGCCCGACAAGAGCGCCCCGGGCCGGGACTTTGCGCTGGCGGTGCACGTGAACCGGTCGGGCGTCACGACGCGGGCGAATCGGCATGCGCTCGTTCCGGTACCGGTAGCGCCCGTGCCCGTGGAAACGCGGTTGGATCAGGCCGTGGCGTCTGGCACGCCGCTCTATGGCATTCCCATTAGCCTCGGGACGTCGATCCGCCGCGGCGAGTCGGCGTCTCAGCTCACCGTCGATCTCGACATGCAGATAGCGGCCGCAACGCCTGGACCGTTGACGCTCGTGTTCGGAGTGGCAGACGCGATGGGGTTGATTCGGCAGGGACGGAAGACGATCGACGCGCCCACCGGCGGCGGCGACTACCGCGTGTCGTTGGACGTGTCAGTCCCGACAGGTTCGTATCGGATGCGCCTGGCCGTCGCGGACGCCAATGGGGTCGTCGGCAGTGTGGAGACGCCGGTCAAAGCCGTGCTCGGCCACATTGGGCCTTTTCTCGCGAGCGATCTCTTGACCGGCTGGAGCGCGGCCGACGGCCCCTTGCAGTTCGTGGCGCTGGAACGCTTGCCGGCGACCGCGGCCCACCTCGTCGGCGTGCTCGAGTTGTACCCCGACGCTGGCGCCCCGATTCCAGCCGACGTGCAGGTGAAGCTCACGATCCTGACGCCGGACGAGACGCCAATCGACGAGCGCGACGTCACGCCGAAAGACGTCGGCGGCGTGCTCCGCGTCGAGGCGCCGTTCGACCTCCAGTTCATCCCGGCTGGCCCGTATGTCCTTCGGGCCACGGTCATGATCGGGGGCGCGGCGGTCGGCACAGCCTCGACGACCGTCAGGATCACCGGGCCGTCTGGCGGGGACGCCGGCGTCCCACCTCGATAGCCGATCCGCGCCGCATGTCCGTCTTGACTTGATCGGGCCGCGCGCCCAGACTGCCCCCATTTCGCTCGCTTCGGCGACGGAGGTGACCGGATGACCCGCGAGGAGCTGACGACGTTCGAAGCCCATCGGCGCGAGGCGTGGGACCGTCGCGATTCCGCCAGGCTCGCCTCCGGCCACAGGGCCGACGGCACGGTCACGAGTCCGATGTTCGGCACCGTTCACGGACGACCGGCGATTGAGGCGTCGTATCGAAATCTATTCGCCATCTTCGCCGATTGGGAGTTCATCGGCGACGAGCTCGTGATCGATGGCGATCGGGTCGTTGAGGGTTTTACGGCACGTGCCACGCACTCCCAGGAGTTTCTCGGCATCGCGGGCACGGGTCGCCGCTTTCAGATTCGCGGGGTGTTGCTCTTCCGCTTTGCCGACGGTCTCATCGCCCACGAGGAGCGGGTCTACGACTTCAGCGGGATGCTGATCCAGCTCGGCGTGCTCAAGGCGAAACCGGCAAGAGGCTACTGAGACTAGAAAAGCTGCGAAGGCTGGAAGGCCGAAAGCTGGAAGGCGGGTCGCGAAAGCGAGAAGGCCTGAAGGCCTGAAGCCTTGAAGGGTTTTCCTTCAAGCCTTCAAGCCTCCAAGCCTTGCAGCGTCTAGTTCAGTACCTTGATCACAACCCGGCGATTCTGCGCCCGGCCGTCCCTGGTCGTGTTCGGGGCCACGGGCTTGTCGGCGCCGTAGCTGATCACGTTGATCCGGTGCAGCGGAATCTGGTACTGCTCGTAGAGATACATTTTCACGGCGTCCGCGCGGTCGAGGCCGATTTTCTGGTTCACGTCAGCGGGGCCGACGTTGTCAGTGTGGCCCTCGATCTCGAAGTAGGCGCCCTTCGGGTCGGCGAGGATGCCCTTGATCATGTCGTCGATCTTGCTCTTGGCGTCGTCCGGAAGCGTCGTGCTGTTGAACTTGAAGTTGCCTTCCGCGTCGTTCAGCACGACGGTGTACATCAGGCGCTTGGACGCCTTGTCGAGATCATCCACGCGCCCGTTGGTCGTCGTCACGGCCTCGTTGGCAGCGACGGCATGCTGATCAGCCGCGCTCGCGGCCTGCTGCGCGGTGGTGGCCGCCGCCTGCGCCGCCTCCGTCTTCTGATCGACGTCGTTGATCTTGGCCTCGTTCGCCTTGGTGCGTTCCTGCGTTTCTTCCAGCGACTGGCTGACCGAATCGACCTTGCCGCTAACTTGACTGACCTGGTTCTTGACGAACCCCTTGCTCGCGCACGCGGTGGACCCGGCGATGCCGAATGCCAGTGCGCTGATGAGTACGATTGCCTTACGCATAATCTGCCTCCTGTAAGCCTAACGTCCTGTTCCCGGCGCCTGGACCATGTACCCACTGCGGGCACGGACCACGAAGTCCTTGTTGCGCGTCTTCACTTCAAGCGTGTGCCACCCGGGCTCGGGGCCCGGTTCGAAGGCCAGCCAATACCCCTGGCGCAATTCCGTCACGATCTGCCGCGCGCTCGCGCTCTCCTGCGCGGGTCCCAGCGCCGCAAAAATCTCTCCGCCGGTCCAGTGCGCCAGATCCGCCAGGCGCCCGTGCATCGTCGCGTCCAGGGCCGCCTCGTCGACGACGCCCGTGCCGGCCTTGTCGAGCGGCGAGACCACGACGACGACGTACACCGGCACGTCAATCGATGACGCGATGCCCGAGACCTCTTCGGGCGACAGCCGGCTCGCGTTGTCGGCGCCGTCGGTGATCGCGACGATCGCCCGGCGCGGTCCCTGCGTCGTCAGCAGCCGGCTGGTGGCGGCGATAGCGTCATAGATCGACGTCGCGCCGAAGGGCCGGAGCGCATCGAGCTGCGACATCACCGACCCTGGCGCGGGGGACATCGGCTGCAACTCGTGGAGGCTGGTGTCGAACCCGTAGAGCCCCACCGTGTCGCTCGCCGGCTTGAGCCAGTCGAGTAACTGCTCGACGGTGTCATGAACGGGCGCCTTCTTCAACGCGATGTCCATGCTGCCGCTGAAGTCCACCAGCAACGCGACGTTGACGCCGCGGCTCAGCGCATCGAACGCTTGGATCGACCGCGGTGAGCCGTTGTCGAGCACTTCGAATTCGTTCTGCGTCAAGCCCGTCACCCACTGGCCGTTGTGCTTCCGGACCACGGCCGACACCGACACCATCGAGATGCCGCCCCGATAGGTGGGATGCTGGCTCGTCGGGTCCTGAGCGGCCCGAAGGGCAGTCAGGTTGGCAATCAGAGCCACGGCCAGCGCGAAGGTCCCGAGTCGCACGCACAGCCGTAGCGCAACTTGCTTGCCAACGCCGAATGGACGGAAAGGCTGGAACCGAGACCATAATCTCGGCCGTTGGCGTCGGCGGGTGTAAGAATTACGCGTCGAAACAGCGGAGTTCACACGCGCGAGGGTTCCTGGGGTTGCGTCGCGGCATGTCATTTCTTTAGAGTGCGTGGGTGGTCCTGGTTGGCTCGCTGGTTCTGATTCTCGGCCTCACGTCCCAAGGCCAGCAGGTGCCTCCGCCCCTGGTGCGCGCCCGGGATGCCTACAATGCCGGCCGATACGACCAGGCGATTGCCTTGGCGTCCGAAGCGCGGTCGTCGCCCGACACGGCGGATGCCGCGGCGGTGGTCTTCGCGCGGGCCCACCTCGAGCGGTACCGGACTGCGCTCGCCGACGACGATCTGACGAGCGCCCGCGAGGCGCTGAGAGGCGTCGCGACGGCGCAGTTGAATGGACCGGACTACGGCGAATACCTGGTCGGCCTCGGCGAATCGCTGTACTACGAAGAGCGGTTCAGCGCCGCTGCCGAGTGTTTCTCCCTGGCGCTCTCCCGCGACGACGAGTCGGATGCGAGCGCGCGCGAACGGCTGTTTGACTGGTGGGCCGGCTCGCTCGATCAGGAGGCGCAGATCGGCCCCGAGGGCGACCGCAAAGCCACCTACCAACGGATCCTCGATCGAGCCGATGCCGAGCTGCGCACCAACGATCGCTCAGCGGCCGCGACGTACTGGCTGGCCGCCGCCGCCCGCGGCGCCGACGATCTCGAACGGGCCTGGGGCGCGGCGATCGCCGGTTGGGTGCGCGCGCCGTCGACCGGCGCCCGCGGCGCGACCCTCCGGGCCGACTTGGATCGATTGATGACGCTCGCGATCCTGCCCGAACGTGCCCGTCGGCTCCTGCCGACCGGTGACGTCCAGCCGGTCTTGCAGCGCCTCACCGGCGAGTGGCAGAGCATCAAGGAACGGTGGGGCGGATAGTCCCGGTTTTCGGAAGCTGACTGGCGAGCGCCGCGGCCTTCTCGGCCATGTTCCGCGCGTAGGTGAGGTTTCTTTCCTTCAACGCCAGTTGCGCCTGTTTCACGAATTCCTGCGCGGCATGGTACTGCGCTTGCGCGTCCGCGCTCAGGGTGCGAACGTCCACCCGCAACAGATCTTTCTGCGCGTTGTCCAAGAGCGTTTGCGTCTGCCGCTCGAGAGAAGTGACGTCCGACGTCGTCTCGAGCGTCGGCGTGGACGCTTCGGGAGGCGACGGGACGGCGGTCGGTGGAGTAGTGACCGGCGGCTTGTCTGGTGTCCGCGCTGGCGCCGCGGCGTCATGGGGCTTGGCGGGCGCAACTGGCGCTGGCGTCGCGGGTGGGGGAGGCGTCGGCGGGTCGACCACATCCTCGCTCGGCGGCACGACGACGCGCGGAGGTGGTGCCGGGACATCGAGTGGGCTCGGACCCGGCATGGCCGCCGCCTGCACACGAGCGCACGCTGTCGCGCCAGCGAGTGCGGCGCAAACAAGGGCCAGGGGGATGAGCCGGCGCACTTCTCGTCATTATGACCCAGTGACGCGTGGGTTGGTCGGGCCGCCGAACCGAAGTCTATGAGGCTTTGGCCCCCACCGGGAACTCGGCTTGCGGCAAAGTCAGCCGAAACTTCGTGCCTCTGCCGGGGACCGACGCGACCTCGATGTCGCCGTCGTGCAGCTGCGCCGTCCGGTACACCATCGAGAGCCCGATGCCGCTACCGTTCTCCTTCGTCGTGAAGTACAGGTCGAAGATGCGGCCGAGTTGTTCGGGCGGGATACCCACGCCGGTGTCCTCGACCGTGATCTCGACCCGGCCAGGAAGAGCGGCACCCGCAAGCCGCAGCCGACCGCCGCTCGGCATGGCCTGACAGGCGTTCAACGCCAGGTTCAAACAGGCCTGCTCGAGGAGGGCCGCGTCGGCGTTAATCCGTGGCAGATCGGGCGGGCACTCCACGCGGATGTCGATGCGTTGCTTGTCGGCCTCGGCGCGCACGATCGGCAGGATCGCGTCGAAGAGGACCGCCAGGTCGACAGGCTCCAACCGCAGATCCGCGGGCCGCGTGAACCGCAGAAAGCCCTGGACGACCTCGTCGAGCCGGCGCATCTGCGCGGTAATGATCGCGACGTGCTCGCTGGCGGGGTGCTCCATCAGCTTCAGCCGCAGCAGCTCGAGATGAATCATCATCGCGTTCAGCGGGTTCTTGATTTCGTGCGCGATGCCCGCCGAGAGCCGGCCGAGGGCAGCCAGCTTGTCCGAGTACCGGAGCGTGGACTCGACCTGCGTGAGGTACGCGAGGTTGCGCGCGACGAGCAGCACGCCCATCGGCCGCCCGTCGGCGTTGTCGACGACGTTCGTGATGAGAAGGCGCTCGCCCGCGTCGGGCACCTCGACCGGCTGAGGCCCGCGCGCCTGGTGGTCCCGCAGCGTCTCTTCGACGATCGTGCGATACGGATGGTCGGCCGGCCGGAGATCGCGAATCGTCGTTGCCCGCTCGCCGAGCATCGTCTGCATCGCCGGGTTGGCGAAGATGACCGTACCGTCCGGACCGATGAGCGCCACCGCGTCCTCGAGGTGCTCGACGACCGACGCGATCGTGGCCTGCTGCGTGCGGTCGGCCGCCAGTCGTGCGGACACAGCTTTGAACGACTCCCCGAGGTCGCCGAGTTCGCCCTCGGGCGGCAGATCGACGGCGACGTTGATTTCGCCTCGGCCGAGACGCGCGAGGCCGGTCCGGATGACGTGGATCGGCCGCAGCACGAGCTGGGCGAGCAACATCGCGACGAGGCTCGCGCCGGCAATGGCGGCCAACGCGGTCAGCAGCGGCGTCCGCAGGCTGCGTTCGAACGCATCGCGGATCAGCAGCGTCGAGATGCCGACGTGAATCGTGCCGACCTCCTTGTCGCTCACGAGCGGGACGCTCACGTCGTACGTCCGGCCGCCGGGGTCGAGCAGGGCGCGCGCCTGGGCGATAGGCCCCGCCTGCAGGAACGCGTCGAGCCCCTCGGCCGCCGGCAGATGCTTGCCGATCTCCGATTCGTCGCCGTGGGCGACGATCGTGCCCTGCGGGTCGACGATAGCCGCGTAGATGACGTCTTTCTCGTAGGCCTGCGCGCCCTGCAGAATCGCAAGGACGCCGCTGTCGGCCCGGAGGGCCTCGTCGGGATCTTCGCCCGGCTTCACCACGGCGTGCGCCCGCTGGAAGATGACGTTCGCGATGAGCTCGGCGCGCGCATTCGTGTCCGCGAGTTGCGTGCGCACGAGCGCCGACAGGTACCAAGCCGACATCACCACGACCGTCAGCGTGACGAGGGCCGTCACGCCGGCCACTTGCTTCGTCTTCAGCCCGAGCGGCATGGGGCGCCCGTTACTCCTCCGCCTTGGGTTGACGCATGCGGTTCAGCTTGTTGTGGAGCGTCTTGAGGCTGATGCCGAGCAGCTCGGCGGCGCGTGTCTTGTTGCCGCCCGTGTGCGTGAGCGTGACGTCGATGAGCTGCCGCTCGGCTTGGTCCACCGTCGTGCCGGGCGCGAGACCCGATCCGTGCTTCTCGCTGGTGGACGCCGCGGCGAGCGGCGGCAAGTCGGCCGGCTCGATCAGCCGGCCCTGCGCCACAATCGTAGCGCGCTCGAGGACGTTCCGCAGCTCGCGCACGTTGCCCGGCCAGGAATGGCGCTCGAGCAGGCGCATCGCCGCCTCGCTAACGCCGCCGATCGTGCGGCTGTTCCGGCGATTCGCGTCGGCGACGAAGGCCTCGATGAGGATGGGCAGGTCGTCCTTTCGGTCGCGGAGCGGCGGCAACTCGATCGCGAAGACGTTCAGCCGGTAGTAGAGATCCTCGCGAAGCTTGCTCTGCCGCACGGCCTCGAGTGGCTGGATGTTGGTCGCGGCGATCACGCGAATGTCGACGGTCTGCTCGCGCTGGCCGCCGACGGTGCGAAACGTCCGTTCCTGCAGCACGCGCAGGAGTTTCGCCTGCGTGGCGGGGGTCATCTCGGAGATCTCGTCGAGGAACAGCGTGCCCCGGTGCGCCAGCTCGAACGACCCCTGCCGGCGCGCGATCGCACCGGTGAACGCGCCCTTCTCGTGGCCGAAGAGTTCGCTTTCGAGCAGCGTGTCCGGGATGGCAGCGCAGTTGACGGGCACGAACGGCTGGTTCGCGCGTGGGCTCACGAGGTGGACCGTCTGGGCGACGAGCTCCTTGCCCGTGCCCGACTCCCCGCTGACGAGGACCGACGCGTTGGTTGGCGCGGCCTGCTCGATGACTTCGTACACCTTCTGCATCGTCCGGCTCTGGCCAATCATCTTGCCGAACGAGCCGTGCTCCCGCAGCTGCTTGCGGAGCACCCGGACTTCGCGCAGCGTGCCGTGGCGTTCGACGATCTGGTCGAGCAGGATCCGAAGGCGTTGCGGGTCGATCGGCTTCGACACGTAGTCGTATGCGCCGAGCTTGATGGCCTCGACCGCCGATTCGACCGTGCCCTGGGCCGTGAGCAGGACGACCGTGATCTCGGCGTCCTGCTGCTTCAACGCCTTCAAGAGCTCCAGACCGCCCATCCGCGGCATGACCAGGTCCGAGACGACGATCGTCGGCCGAATCGTCGCGGCTTGCTGCAGCGCCTCCTCGCCCTGGCTGGCCGTCGAAACCTCGAAGCCCCAGCTCTTCACGAGCTGTTCGAGACCCACGCGCTGCGCGGCCTCGTCCTCGACGATGAGCACACGATCGGAAGGCACGACACCCGAGGGGCGATCGGACATCCATACATTCTGGCAGAAGAAGGCTTGAAGGCTTGAAGGCGTGACGGTTTGAAGGCTTCGGCTCGGGCACCCAAGCAGGTCTTCGAGCCTTCACGCCTCCAAGCCTTCCGGCCCTCTGTACGCTACCATCCGACCACGCCGGCGTTGCCCGGGGCGTGGGGGAGAAGCCATGAAGACGTGGTGGGCGTTCGCAGTGCTTTCCGCAGCGGTGACCGTCGGGCTGGTGCCCGTGCGTACCGCGCCGGCGCCCGCCGATGGCGCGCAGGCGGCGTCGCCGAAGACCATCCTGTATCTCATCGCGACCGCGCACCTCGACACGAATTGGAACTGGACCGTCCAGGACACCATCCGTGACCACATCCCCAAGACGTTTCACACCAATTTCGACTACTTCGAGAAGTACCCCAACTACGTCTTCAGTTGGGAGGGCGCCATCCACTACATGTGGTTCAAGGAGTACTACCCGGACGAGTGGGCGCGCGTGCAGCAGTACGTCGCGTCGGGCCGGTGGCGCCTCGCGGGGTCCTGGATTGATGCCGTCGACGTCAACATGCCGTCCCCGGAGTCCCTCTATCGACAGGCGCTGTACGCCCAGCGGTTCTTCCGGCAGGAGTTCAACGGCAAGGAATCACATGACGTGTACCTGCCGGATTGTTTTGGGTTCCCCTTTTCCTTGCCTTCGATCGCCGCGCATTCCGGGCTCACCTCGTTCTCGACCCAGAAGCTGACGTGGGGCCGTCCGATTCCATTTCCGATCGGCCGATGGAAGGGCGTCGACGGCAGCGAGATCATCGCCGAGCTCAACCCCGGCAGCTACGGCACGTCGATCCGCGAGGACCTGACGCCGCCGACCACCAACGGCGGTCGCGAGGGATCTGGACCCTGGCTGAACGATCCGACCCCCATCGGCAACAATCAGCAGTTGGAGTTCAGGTACTTCGGGACCGGCGACACCGGAGGTGCGCCGTCCGAGGCATCGGTGCAGTTCGTGAACAAAGCGATCGCGAACCCCAATCCGGCCCTGGTCATCAAGAACGTCGCGCCTGACCAGCTCACGCACGATCTCACGCCGGCCGAGCGCGCGGCCTTGCCGGTCTACAACGACGAGTTGATCCTGAAGACGCACGGGACCGGCTGCTATACCTCTCAGGCGGCGATGAAGCGCTTCAACCGCACGAACGAACTCCTGGCCGACGCCGCCGAGAAGTCCGGCGTCGCGGCCGAGGTGCTCACCGGCGAAGCCTATCCCACGCAGCGCCTGCGCGACGCCTGGATTCGCTTCATCTGGCATCAGTTCCACGACGATCTCACGGGCACGTGTATTCCGCAGGTCTACCAGTTCTCCTGGAACGACGAGCTTTCATCGATGAATCAGTTCGCCGGCGTGTTGACCAGTTCGACGAGCGCCGTCTCGTCCCTGCTCGATACCACCGGTGCGGGTGTCCCGCTCGTCGTCTTCAACCCCGTCTCGATGGAGCGGAACGAGCCCATCGAGGCCACCGTGAAGATGACGGCGGCCGCGAGCGTGAAGGTCGTCGATGATTCGACCGGCGAGGCTGTGCCGGCGCAGGTGCTCGGTACCGGGCCCGACGGCGTGCACGTGTTGTTCCTCGGGGCCGTGCCGTCGATGGGGTTCAAGGTGTTCACCGTCAGCCCGTCGACCACCCCTGAGGCGGACAGCTCGCTCAAGGTGACCGTGTCCTCGCTCGAGAACAACCGCCTGAGCGTGCGGATCGATCAGAACGGCGACATCGCATCGATCTACGACAAGCAGGCGAAGCATGAGCTGCTCCGCGCGCCGATCATGTTGGAGCTGCGCGATAATCCGTCACCCGACTGGCCGGCCTGGGAAGTCCTGTACGACACCGTGAACAGCCCGGCGCGCGAGTTCGTGTCGACCCCGACGGTCCGCGTCGTCGAGCGCGGTCCGGTGCGCGTCGCCCTCGAGATCACACGCAAAGCGTCCGGATCGACGTTCGTCCAACACGTGCGCCTCGCCGAGGACGGCGATCGCGTCGACGTCGAGAACCTCGTCGATTGGCGGTCGCCGAATAGCGAGCTGAAAGCGTCGTTTCCCTTCACCGCGTCGAACCCGAAGGCGACCTACGACCTCGGCCTCGGCACCATCGATCGGACGAACAACGAGCCGGACAAGTACGAAGTGCCGGCGCAGAAGTGGGCGGACATTGACGACGTGAGCGGCACATTTGGCGTGGGAGTCCTCAACGACAGTAAGTATGGGTGGGACAAGCCGGACGACAGCACGCTCCGACTGACGTTGCTCCACACGCCACGGCCGAATACGGGCTACACCTACCAGAGCAGCAACGATCTCGGTCACCATCGTTTCGTCTACTCGATTGCCGGCCACTCGGGCGACTGGCGTCAGGGCCGCCTGCCCGTGCGTGCGACGTCGCTCAATCAGCCGCTGGTCGCGTTCCAGACGACCCCGCACGACGGTCCGATCGGCCGCGCCTTCTCGTTGGCGTGGCTGGCGTCGCCCAACGGCGGCACGAACATCGAAGACTCGACCGGACAGGTCGCGATCGTCGCGATGAAGAAGGCCGAAGATTCTGACGAAGTGGTCGTCCGGCTGCAGGAGCGCTACGGCCGGCCGGTCCGCGGGTTGTCGGTGCGCCTGGGCGTGCCGATTCTGGGCGCGAGGGAAGTGAATGCGGCCGAAGAAGAAGTCGGTCCGTTCGCGTTGCCCCTGGCGGGAAATCGCGGGCGAGGCGGCGCTGGCGTGGCGCCCAATGCGCCACCCCCCGCGCCGACGAATTTCACGATCGACCTCAATCCCTACCAGCCGCGCGCCATCGCGCTGAAACTGCAGCCGGCGTGGGAGGCGTTCACCGCTGCGCAAGCGCGCGGTCGTGCGCAAGCGGCCGCTCCCGCCGGTCGCGGAGGCGGAGGCGGGCGCGCCGGCGGACCCGCGCCGCTGCCAGTGCCGCCACCGGTGGCACGACGCACGGCGATCTTGACGCTGCCGTTCAATCTCGATGGCGTGTCGACCGACGCCGCCCGGGGTGACGGCGATTTCGACGGCAAGAAGCACACGATCGCCGCCGAGCTGTTGCCGTCGCGACTCACCCTCGACGGCGTGCCGTTCACGTTCGGGTCGGGCGCGCCGGGCCAGAAGAACGTCCTTGTGCCCGCGGGCCAGACGATCGCCGTGCCAGACGGGTTCAACCGGCTCTATTTGCTCGCCTCCGCCGTCGGCGGTGACGTCCCGGCGACGGTCGCGCTCGGTCCAAACGCGTCGCGGACCATCACTGTCCGTGACTGGCAGGGGCCCGTCGGCCAGTGGTGGAGCCGGCTCAAGGAGAACGCGCCCGCGCTGCACGAGCCGTTCGTGCCGGCCGGCGGCCGTCCGACGCCGTCGCAAGAGGAGATTCAGGCCGGGCTCGTCGTCCAATGGGATCCCAAGACCGGCCGCGTGAGTGGCATCGACCAGATTCGGCCGGCGTTCGTGAAGCGAGATGAGATCGCGTGGATCGGCAGCCACCGGCACGATCCGAGCGGCAACGAGCCGTACGTCGCGAGCTACGTCTTCGTCTACGCCATCGACCTGCCCGCGGGCACGACAGAGCTGCGACTGCCGCCAAACGATCGCATTCGCATTCTGGCGGCGACCGTCTCGAGCGAAGCGAACCACGTGACGCCGGCCGGGGCGATCTACATGGCGGACTTTGCCGACAGCTACGTCGTGCCGCCACCGCCGGCTGCCCCTCAGCGAGAGAAGGCGAATGGCGGCAGGCGCTGAGGCCGATGTGAGTTCGGCAGGGGACCGCGTGACGAAAGGGCTCGGACGGGCGATGGCCCGCTCATATCGGGTAGCCGTCATCGCATGTGGCGTGGCCACGCTCGCCGCGGTGTGCGGGGCCTGTGGGGGCGGCGTGCCCGCTCGGAAGGTCATCGGCGTGACGCTGCTGACGGAGACCCACTCCTTCTATAAGGACCTCGAGGCCGGCGTGCGCGACGAGGCGGCCGCCAAGGGCTTCGACGTCGTGGTCGTCGCGTGCGAGATGGACCCGACGAAACAGGCCGCGCAGATCGAAGACTTCGTCGCCCGACACGTCGCGGCCATTCTCGCGGCGCCGTGTGACTCGTCAGCCGTCGTGCCGGCCCTCGAGGGCCCAGCGCAGGCAGGCATTCCCGTGTTCACGGCCGACATCAGCGCGCATGGCGGCAAGGTCGTCTCGCATGTGGCGAGCGACAACGTCCAGGGGGGCCGCCTCGCCGCCCAGGCCCTGGCCGCCGCGATCGGCGGCAAAGGCAAGGTCATCGTCATCGATCAACCAACCGTGGCGTCCGTCCAGGACCGCGTCAAGGGCTTCGAGGAAGGGCTCCAGGCGTTCCCGGGCATCTCGATTGTCGCCAAGCCGTCGGCCGAGGGCACGAGGCCGAGAGCCGCGCAGGTCATGGAGGACATGCTGCAGGCGCACCATGACCTGGCCGGCGTGTTCGGCATCAATGACGACTCGGCGCTTGGCGCGCTCGGGGTCGTGTTGGCCGCGCATCGGACCGACATCGCGATCGTCGGCTACGACGCGACTGACGAGGCCCGCGCCGCGATCAAGACCGGGGGCCCGCTCAAAGCCGACGTCGCGCAGTCCCCCCGGACCATCGGGCAGACGGCCATCGATTTGATCGCCCAGTACCTCGCGGGACAGACCGTTCCGCCCCTCGTGCAAATTCCTGTCAGCCTCGTCGACGCTAAGAGCCTCGGCGCGTCGAAGTGATCCTCGGCTCGCTCTCGGCCTCGGGGCTCTCGAAGTCGTACGGCGGCGTGCCCGTGCTTTCCGGCGTGGACTTCGACGTGCGCGGCGGGGAAGTCCACGCGCTCGTCGGCGAGAACGGCGCCGGTAAGTCCACGCTCATCAAGATCCTCGGGGGTGCGGTGCGACCCGACGCGGGACGGGTCGTGATGGACGACGTGCCGCTGCCGCTCGGAGATCCGCGGCGTATCCGGGTGCTGGGCGTCAGCCTCGTGTATCAGGAATTCACGCTCATCCCCGAGTTGACCGTCAGCGAGAACATCTTCCTCGGCCGGGAATGCGGACGGGCTTGGCTTCGCCGTGAGGCGATGGCGCGCGAGGCACGCCAGGTCTTCGCCGATCTTGACGTCGACGTGCCCGTGCACGCGCGCGTGACCTCGCTGAGCGTGGCCCACCAACAGATGGTCGAGATCGCGCGCGCGCTCGCCAGCGACACGAAGGCGCTTATCCTCGATGAGCCGACGGCCAGTCTCTCGGGCCGCGAGGTCGAGCGTCTCCTGGCGGTCGTCGCGAGGGTCAAGGCTCGGGGGCTCGGCGTCGTGTTCATCTCGCATCGGTTCGAGGAGGTGTTCGCGGTGGCCGACCGCGTGACCGTCCTCCGCGACGGTCGCCGTGTGCTGCAGGCCCCGGCGGCGGCCCTGGATCGGCCGACGATGATTCGCGCGATGGTCGGGCGGGACGTGTCAGAGGAGCTCCCGCCCCGCGCGATCATGCCGGCCTCGTCGACGGCGCCCCGAGAGGTCGTCCTCGAGGTGCAAGGCCTTACTGCCGGCACGCGGTGTGTGGACGTCGCCTTCTCGGTACGCAGCGGAGAGATCGTCGGCCTGGCGGGACTGGTCGGCGCGGGCCGAACCTCCGTCGGCCTCGCGATTGTTGGGGCCACGCCAGCCTCGGGCACGGTCCGGATCGCCGGGTCCACGGTTCGGTTCCGGTCGCCGGCCCAGGCCCTGGCCGGCGGTGTCGCCTACCTCACGGAAGACCGCAAGCGGCGGGGCCTCTTTCCGCTCATGACGACGAGCGCGAACATGACGATCTCACGGCTGGGCGCGTTCGCCCGGCTCGGGATCTTGTCGCTGGCGCGTGAGCGCGAGGCCGTGACCTCCGCAGCGCGCGACGTCGGCATCCGGACCGCCGCGCTCAGCCAGTTAGCGGGCACGCTCTCGGGTGGGAATCAGCAGAAAGCGCTGGCGGCCCGGTACTTGCTCGGACGCCCGCTTGTCCTGATCTTAGATGAGCCGACACGGGGCGTCGACGTCGGCGCCCGGTCGGAGATTTACGCACTGATGAATCGCCTGACCGCACAGGGCCTGGCAATCCTGATGATTTCCTCCGATTTGCCCGAGGTCCTCGGCATAGCCGACCGCATCGTCGTCATGCGCGAAGGGCGCGTCAGAGGAGAACTCGCGCGACAGGCGGCGACGCCCGATACGGTCATGGCGCTCGCGACACACGCATGACCGTTCGACGCTTTCTCTCCCGGTATGCGATCTACGTCGCGCTCGTCGTGGAGTGCGCGGTGCTGGCCCTGGCGACCGACGCGTTCTTCACCGTTGGCAACCTGGAGAATGTGCTCCGGCAGAATGCCTTCCCGGCGATCATCGCGGCGGGAATGACATTCACGATCCTGACCGCCGGCATCGATCTGTCGGTCGGATCGGTAGTCGGCCTCGCGGGCGTGGTGTGCGCCGACGCGATCGCTCATGGATGGGGGCTCGCGCCGGCCATCGGCGCTGGGATCGCCGTCGGCGTCGTCGTCGGCGTGGCCAACGGTCTCGTCGTCACACGCGTTCGCATCCCGCCGTTCATCGTGACCCTGGCGATGATGCTGGTTGTGCGTGGCGTGGCGCTCAAGTACACCAATGCGCGGACGATCTCGGATCTGCCGCCCCTGCTCTCGCCGCTCAGCCGTGGACTGCCGATGGCGACCGCGATGGTCATCGTCTTTGCCCTAGCCTGGGTGGCGCTCGAGCGCACGGCATTCGGCCGGCACGTCTACGCGATTGGCGGCAATGCCGACGCGGCGTGGCTGTCCGGCGTGCGCGTCAACCGCGTCCTGATGGCCGTCTACGTGGGCTGCGGCGCCTGTGCTGGCCTGGCCGGGGTCCTGGTAGCCTCGCGCCTGAACGCCGGCTATCCGAGAGCCGGCGAGCTCTATGAGCTCGATGCCGTGGCAGCGGTGGTGGTCGGCGGAACCAGCCTCTTTGGCGGCCGGGGGTCGATCTGGGGCACCCTGGCGGGCGCCTTTTTCATTGGGATCCTCAACAACGGCCTCAATCTCTACAACGTCAGCCCCTACGACCAGATGATCGCCAAGGGCGTTGTCCTCTTGGCCGCCACCTCGCTCGACCGGTGGCGGACCGAGTAGATCGGTGAATCAGGAGCTCAAACGGTGCAGCGCGCCCGAGTGGCGGGGCGGTGGGGCCCCACGAGCGAGGCGCGCGAGGCGGGGTGCCGGGGTCCCCGCCGATCAACGGGTGGAGCGCGCCCGAGTGGCGTGGGGCGGTGGGGCCCCACGAGCGAGGCGCGCGAGGCGGGGTGCCGGGGACCCCGCCGATCAAACGGTGGAGCGCGCCCGAGTGGTGTGGGGCGGTGGGGCCCCACGAGCGAGGCGCGCGAGGTGGGGCCGGGGACCCCGCCGATCAAGAGGTGGGGTGCCGGGGACCCCGCCGATCAAATGGTGGAGCGCGCCCGAGTGGCGTGGGGCGGTGGGGCCCCACGAGCGAGGCGCGCGAGGCGGGGTGCCGGGGACCCCGCCGATCAAACGGTGGAGCGCGCCCGAGTGGTGTGGG